>Ga0210003_1000100_pt1 | contig 73046 bp, 124 predicted proteins | sample LantaG_FD_182804 | JGI IMG/M metagenome (GOLD analysis project Ga0210003, IMG submission 182804) | Deep subsurface microbial communities from Baltic Sea to uncover new lineages of life (NeLLi) - Landsort_02402 metaG (SPAdes) (version 2) | ecosystem: Environmental > Aquatic > Marine > Oceanic >... | reverse complement strand
GGAAAGGCAGGGACAGGAAGTACAATAGGTTATAAGCAATGTCATCACATTGTACTACTATTATATATGTATAAAACTTATAAAAAATGTTATTATTTATCTTTTTTATTGATGATTTTGGAGAAAATAAGCTGAGAATCATAGTCTTTTTGTCCTTCTCTTTTGATTTGTGTTATAGTTTTGCCTGTTTTTATATCATTTGCTAGGGTATTTATTACTTTTTTAGTATCTTTACACCCTGTAAGAGCATTAATCTTTTGATATTGTATGAAATAACCTAATAAAGTGTGCTTATAATGTGCTGATGCAGTCTGGATTATGAAAATTGATAACATTCCTGACACAATATATGACATACTTTGTGCTGTTTTTTCAATATCCGTGTCGCCATTAAGAAAAAAACGTATAATTAGGCCTGGTGCTAATGCGATTATAGCTAATTTATAGTGATATCTTATAATATGAAATAGCATATAAAGAAAACTAGACATTATTTGTTCTAATTTCATATGATTTTTATACTTTTATTAGTGATTTTTAACTGCTTTTTTGTATAATATTCTATTGTATACAATTCTGGGTGTTCTATTAATCTTATAGTTTCTGCTGAGAAACCACTTTTTTTAGATATATCGTATAAAGGAGCATAATTCTTTAATCTTACTACGGCTAATTCAACTTCTATATCTCCTTGTTTTAATACTTTTTCTAAAGATTTTCCACATTGTCCATTTAATTGAAAACTTTTCTTTGTTTTATTTCTTGTAGTTTTAACTTCTATTACTTTAATTAATTTTGCACTGCTTTTATTTGGTATTAAAAATAGTAAATCTAGATGTTCTGTAATGTCTATATTAGTAAATCCGTGTAAAGCAGGGTGTCCATCTAAAACTGTAGTTCCTGTTATATATTTATAAGCAATTATTTTTGGGGAGTATTGTACAAGATACTCTCCTAATTGCCCTAAATAGTTATTTAGATTTGGGATTTTCATTAAATAGATTCAATCTTGTAAAGTTAAAAGTGTATAAAAATAGAACAGCTAATATTATTGTAGTAGGATCTATTATTAATTTAGGTTGCATAATAAATGCAACAATTATATTCCCTAACATAAAAATAGAGAATACAAAAAGTGCCCAATAAAACTTTCTTTTAGTCACTTTCTATTTCTCTTTCCTCTTTTCTTTTTATAGAAAGATAAATTTCATGTAATAATCTTAATGTAGATTCTTGTCTTCTTGCAGTTATTGTATCTTTATCTGATTCATCTTCTCCATAAGCTGCTGGTTTATGAACCCAAAGATTTAAATGTTTACTACTTTTATACATTTCATCTGTTGGAGTTAATAATTTAGGTGATGATCCTGAAATTAACCATACATCTACATGCGGAATTCTTCGTCCTATGAATTCTAGAGCTTCCATAACATTAGAAGATGTTCCGCTTGTTGTCATTAAAATTATATTTTTAGGTATAAATGCACATATATATTTAATTATTGTTTCATTATATGAGTGATCATTGGCTATTGCTGTTATTGTAGCTAAGCTAGAAGTTGCAACAATTGGATAACCTAATGGAATTAATTCGCCTGCAAAATGATCAGACATAGCTGCAAAACCACCATTACCACTTATTATGGTGATATCATCTTTGGTAATTTTATCTTTCATTAAGTCATGCATAGCGTCAAATGAAGTTAATTGAATTGACATTTTTAAATTTAAGCTGCCTTATTTATATAATCTATTTTGTTACTGATAATTTCGAACTGCTTGTGTTGCTTTTTTTCTTTCTGTTCTATATCATTCCATTGGATTTGTAATTGATGCATTAAACTTTGTTCTAGTTTTTCTTTGTCAATATCAAATTCTTCTGAAACGAAATTAATTTCAATACCTTTAATACTATTTTGTATCTTCTTTTTAAGAATAGATATTAAAGAAAATTCGATATCTTCATAAGAAGCAATTCGCTTTGAAGTTTGACTAACTAAAGTTTGAGATAAGGGATATAAAATTATTAATCCCCATCCTTTTTCTTTGTCTACTTCGATATAAATCTTTATTGGAATTCTGATATTGTTAACCATTAATCTTTTCCCATATCACTAAGTGATCTAACTCTTACATTTTTAAGCTCTTTTTTAATTGATGGCCAGATATGAGGCCATGCAACGGTAAGGATAAGTGGAAAGATTAAAGCAATTAATACTCCAATAAAAGAAGTAATTGCAAATAAACCACCTACAACATGTAGATACATCCCACCTAATATAAAACCAAAAGCTAAGGCGAGTTTTTCGCGCTCTTTTACTTTTGATGTTTCAGTTTTGTATTGTTTTTTAAAATTAAATATATCTTCTAAAGAGTTTCCTTTTGCTGATTTACTGACTACATCTATAATACCATCTAAACCACTGATTATTTTATCGCCATATTGAATGGCTGGATAAATAAATACAGTGGTTTTTTCTGTTTTACTTTTTATAAGTAAATCTTCATTAAATCTATCACTACTTTCTAATAGATTTTTTGCTAATTTACTGTTTCTTCCGCCGTCAATATATAATATAATAGGATTTAACATTGTCATAATTATGCGTCTTTTTTAGATTATTGATCTGCTCTACCAGGTTCAAAATCTTCAGTATCAATTAATTCTCTAAAATTTTCTCTTCTTCCTTCTTGAATTAATCTTGGTTTTGCTCCTGGATTCATTTTAAGTCTTAACTTACGCCCTCTTTTAAAGTCTGTTTTTGTAAGCTTTTTATCTAGTGTATCATCAGCAGTGAATACAATAGGTAAATTTAAATTTCTAAGAGTAGTTCTTCTTACAGGTACTTGAGCTGCTCTAGCTCTTTCAAAGTTATCTTGCATATCAAACCTGTCACCTTGAACTTTCATGGTATTAATTAAGACAGGTTCATAACCTTCCATATTAAAAATTTCTACTGGATATGGACGACCTCTTTGAAAAGATTTAATTAAAAGAACTGTCTCTCTTGCTAGTTCTTCTAATTTATCTCCATCTAATTCTTCAACAATTCCACGTTTTTTACCACGAGGGTGCCAGATTATAGTCTTATATTTAGCCATTATGGATTACGTTCCCTTGATGTAATTTTTTCATTAAATATTGCTTTTGCAATTTCAATAGCATCATGAGTTGCATCTTCTCTTTTATTAAAAATAGGGCCTGAATTTTCTAATAATGTAGGTTCCCATCTTTTATTATCAGGTACTTCTAAAATTTTATATCCATATCCTTCTTCAAAAGGAGGGTGATATATATCAATAAGACCAATTAGTTTTGAATTACCTACTACTATTTCAAAGGTAGTTTGCTGACGTCGTGTACTATAATTAAATTTTGGATGTCTTATATGAATATTTGCATTACGTCCTCCAATTACTCTTCTACCTTCTTGCATTTAATTAGTCTCCAAATATTTCATGTACTCGTTTTAAATGAGTCTTTCTTGATCCATTACTTTCAGATATTTCTTGTAGTTCACCATTAAAATTATATACTGATAAACTTGTTTTTAATTCTTTATTATGTGGGGTATTAAAAACTAATTCATAATTATTTTCTTCTACTCCATTGTCTAAAATAAATCTATCTGGATTATTTGTGCTTTTTATTAATGCTGGCATTATTAATATCTCCTAAAGAATAACGAATTTGTCAGAAATAATTTCATTAAGAGTTCTGACTTCTCCTTCTGAAGTATGTATATCTTTAGTTTTAAACTTACCTTCAATTAATATTTTTGTACCTTGAGACATGCTTTCTTTAGCAGTAACTGCTTGTTTGCCCCAGATAGTTATTTGAAACCATTCAGTTTCTTCTACTAAAATTTCGTATTCTGAATCCCAGTCAGAGTAAGAAACTGCAAGTCTGAAATTTAATACTGGTGTATTGTTTCTAGATGTATGTCGTAACTCTGGATTAGTTCCAACGTTTCCAATTACAATAATTTTGTTAAAATGCATTATGGTATTATTACTTGCCCTGAGTCCACGAGTGCTGGTTTATAAGATTCATATCCTAATGTGGCTAATTCAATTGCAGTATCATATCTATTTTTACAGATAACTAAAATATAACCTCCACCACCAGCTCCCATTAATTTAAATCCATAGACGCTTTTAATTTTTTTCCAAACTTTATCTTCAAATTCTTCAAGTTCTGGAATATTAATACCTTGAGCTAGTTTCTTTTTTTCTTGCCATGATCTGTAAAGTATCCAACCAAGCTCTGAAATATCTTTATCTTTTAAAGCTTTTATAAATTGATTAGCTTGAATTTTTATTGCATTTAATGCTTTGTCATTATCTTGATTTATAGTTGAACTAATTTGGTTATTCATTAATTCATTTTGTCTACGAGTAACTTTAGTGTTCACAAGTAATAAATGCTGTTGTAAATTATAATTTAATTTAATAGGTTCAATATAAACTTTATCTTTTCTCCAGATAAATTTATTAGTTCCTGGATAGGCTGCTGTATATTGATCTTGATAACCACCAGGAATATCAGCAATATTTCTTTCTATTTCAATTGCAGATTGTGCTAAATATTCTGAATCATATGATCTCCAATATGGAGCTAACATTTTAGAAAGTCCAACACAAATTGCAGATGATGTTCCAAGACCAGATCCTGGGGGCATGTCTGATGCTACTTTTAAAGGTTTATCTGAAGAATAAAAAGTTTGTGCTGCTTGTATTAAATCTTTATGATTATTAATACCTTGCCATTTTTCAACATCATCAGTTATGTATGCATATTGATTAAATGTAGTGCTTACACTTAACCCAGTTTCTCTTTCAAAGTAATGAGGAAAATCCGTTCCTCCACCAATAAAAGATATACGTAATGGAATTTTAATAATCAATTTTAACTTTTAAAAATAATTAGCATAGACATTTCTCGCCTATGCTAATTATACTAGATTATTTAGAAAAAGTCAATGATTGAATGACCCCTAATTTATAGTTTGATTATATCCATTTATAATATGTCCATTACCTTGTATACTAAATATTGGTTCTTGAGTTATTATATCTATATAAATTATTCTGTTATTTCCAGAATCTTGAATAATTATAGTAGAATTTTCACCTTTTTTGATTTTACTTTCTTGAGAATCTCCTAAAGGTATTCCGTAAAATTCAGTAAAACTTTTTTCTACTTTTCCTGCTTTATCCAAAATAACTATTTTACTAGTATAATCTACATTGGAATTACCTACATCATAAATCCAAAATGCTGCATTTTGTTCTATAAAAGATACTGGATTTGATATAGTTAAATTACTAATTAATCTTTCTTGTTCTCTATACACTTTATTTATTGTTAGTAATCGTGTAGGATTTTCAGATAAAATGTTTATAAAATCTGAACCCTCTGTTTTAATTTCACGTATTGTACTTGATATTTCGAAAGGTAATTCATATTGAAAATTTATAAATGTTGTTTCATTTAAATTTGTCGGAATTATTGCTTGTGATAATAATTGACCATCCATAAATGTTATAACATTATTTTTAATTTCTGATTTATTAGTTATTAAAGGAAATATTGTTTTATTAACTAATCCTTTTATAGGATGTGTTTCATATAAACCATTATTAGGAATTGAATAAATATAATTACCTTCTAAATTTTTGTTTACAGAAGTAATGCGACATCTTAAACAATCTATTAATGTTGCAGAAATTATTATTTCATGAGTATTATTATCAATTTCTATAAAATATGGGAGTGCTGGATTTAGTCCTGCGGGATCAAAAAGAGTAAGAATAGATGATCCTATTAAATTTCCTTCTATTTTCCAGTTAAATACATTATTATTAATTTCCCAGTCTGAATAATATGTATTATAAATTTTGTTTGGTTTTGCAGTATATACAATTTCTAATGGAATTACTGTTGGAATTGCAGTGGATTCTATTAATGGTATACTTATAATAGAAGATGATGAAGATGGATTTGATGCAGTAATTCCCCATATTATAGTTAGTATTGAAATGCCAACAATAATTACATTTATATATTTAAATGTTTTTATATCACGTTTTTCTTGATCTTCTTCCATAAAAGTTTTATGTGCTTCAGGGGTTATTCCTTGAGTACTTTCTCTGTATCTTTCATATTGACTTTTTAATTCTTTTGAATTAGGCTCTCTAAGTTTGCCATCTGTTTCTTCTATCATTTCAGGATGAAATTCTTGATCTGTCATTATGCTATTACCTTTGCTGGACTACCTACTAGTATAGATTTATTATTAACGCCTTGTTCTTTTAGAAAAGAATTTGCGCCTATGATAACGTGATCTCCAATGTTCCCACCAATAATTGTAGAATTAGTTCCTATATATGAATGGTGCCCTATATTAATACCTAGTTTTTTAATTTCTTGATCATAGTTTGGAGACGCATATGAAAAAGATTTCCAAGAATCTCCAATTATGTTTGTTGATGCATATAATGCGCAGTTGCTTCCTATACAAGTATCGTGTCCAATAAAGATTTTACCTTTACTATTTAATATACTATTTTGATGAATAGATACTCTTTCCTCTAAAACTAATTCTTCATTAGCAATTAGAATTACATTAGTATCAATTCGGGATGAATTTTTTATTACTAAATTTTTAGGGTTCCATATAGTTACATTGTTTGCAATTAAAACATCATAACCTAAATGTTGAACTCTTGATTTCCAATAGCAAGCTCTGAATATAAAAGATGATGTACTAAGTGGCAGCGTTTGTATAATAGTACCTATTAATGGTAGAGGTATTTTGAAAATCTGAGTTAGCAACCATAGTGGAATGACTAATCCTGTGGTTAATAACATTGAAAAGATTGATACTTTTAATGGTTTTTCTCCTGTTGGATCTTTGTCTAATCCTTGTTGTATTATTTTTGGACTTAAAATTACTTTGTTTTCTAATCTCAAAAGAAGAAGTCTTGTTAAACATCTTATTGCGTATTTGAAAAGTCCTGTCCAATTACTTGTAACTCCTTCTGTTTTATCTTTTGGTAGTTTGAAACTGAAGGGAAGTTCAATGATATTTTTATTATCTTTATGTGCTTGATATAAAAATGCAAAGCCAGCATCGCCTTTTCCATACCATACATCATATTTTTTAAGTAGTGATGTTCTGGCAATTATAAATCTACCTAGCCAGTCTGTTTGTTTTACTCCAGTTAAAATATTGAGAAATCTATTACCAATTTTGCTAATACTTTTATTAATTCGTTTAGCATCTGAATTACCTGAATTAATATATCTACTGAAGTTGATAATATCGACAGTTGGATTTTCATTTAAAAACCAAATACCTTCAGATATTGAAATAGGTGAATGACTTCCATCTGCATCCATTACACATGTAAAAGCTGTTTTACTTAATAATATTGCTTTGTGAATAGATGTAGCTTCATCGCCAGCACCTCTAATGTAAGTTAAATTACGAAAAGGTTTACAAACTTCTTCTAAATTATCATTTCCATCATCTGAAACAATTATTTTGAAATGTACATGATTTAATTCTTTTATAAGTTTTAAAAAATCTTTATTATTTTCATTATAAGTTGGAATAATAACTGTAACATCTGTATGTCTCAATTAAAAAATCCTTTGGATAACAGCCCAAATGAAAATCATAAAGGCAATAGCACTATTAATAATAGTAAGTCTAATTCTTTTAGATTTAGTATCAGTTTCAAATAGTGGTTTTATTAAAACCAATTTTGAATTTTGTCTTTCTTTAAATCTAATTATTTTTTCTAGCATTTTAAACCTTTTTATTCTCTAATTTGTTTGCTAAATTCTCTAGCTTGTCTAGCTTTTTTAATTTTAGTTGCAGGACTATCTTCTAATAATTTATCCATACGTGTTATAAAATCTGGATATCCTGAACAACAAGCCATTACATGTTTTATATTATCTGGATTAGAATGACATATGCAAGAACATGTTCCTTTTCTTTTATGAGGTAAAAAAGGTGTTAAGATAAAAGTTTCTATTGGATTTCTTGTTAATTTATCTCTCATTTCTTTTATCCTCTAATCGCCATTTTCTTTTTATATTTAATCTAAGTTGTTCTTTTGCTTTTACTTCTTCAGATGCACGTCGTAAAACACGTTCTAACCATCCATTTTTTATTGGTGTTAAATCATTATTTGGTATTAGGGTTTACTCCTATTTCATTAGACCAATAATATAATTTGCATATATTACATAGTGTTTGTACTTCTCCTTTAGCCATTCTTTTTTCTGCATCTTCGTGTGCTTGAATATAAGAATAATTATTAGGAGTATGCCAACTACATTTTTTATATAATGTCATGATTGATTATTTTATACTTCTGAGTATTTAGTACTTACTTTATTTCCAAATTTTTCTTTAATTCTTTTATTTGCTTTTATTAGATCATTTTCTGATTTTAATTTAAAATCACAATTTCTTATATTATCTGTTCCCCATCCACAACCTGTAAATTCTGCAATATCCTCTAATAATTTTTCTAATTCTTTATCTATTATTATAGATTGACCTCTATAAAAATATACTATATTTATCATTTTTAATCCTTTTTATCTTCCTGACATAGATTTAACGTAAAAGAATATACCTATTAACATAATTATAATAAATACAAAAGGAATAGTAGCAAATGAAATAAGTCCATTTACTAGATTAACTAAAATTTCCATTATGCTTTAATAATTTGCTGAATACTTGCTTTATAAACTTTACGAGTTTGTTCTAACATAGAATCTGCCATTTCTACGAACATTGGATGTGCTCCACCAGCTCCCCCAACATCTGTTGAACTTCTCATAAAAAAGAAATGCATAAATGCTCGCATATTACCTGCAATTACCATATTAACATTTGTTCCTGTTGGAAATGCTGCACGATAATCTTCAGGCTTCATTTCAGGATGTTCTTCAATTTTCTTTGCAATGTCTAAGATATATTTTTGTGTTAATTCTTCTAACGGTGTAGGCACTGTGAATTGTAAACGGTCTGCTTTAATTGCACGTTGCGACATTTGCTCCATTGAAAAATCTCGCCATACTAAACGATGTCGAAGTAATTCAACTGTTAACCAAACTGGTGCACTTTCAATGTCAAAATGAATTGGGAGCATTTCTAATACGTCCAATGCCCAATCTTCATGCACAACTGCATTTAGATACTTGGCTTTCTTTTCTAATGAATATCCATTAACTTCATCCCAAAGTTCATCATGAGTTTTAATTGTTCTACATCGACGTGCTGCGAAGATTGCAATATCTTCCATTCGTTGTCCAGCTTCTAGGGAATGCGGAAACATGAGTGTTGCTGTAATTGTCATTTTAAACTAGTTCTCCTGTGTTGATAATTTTATTTTTAATCCATTTTAATGAATTAATAAATTGTTTAACTTCAATTAAAAATATTTTTGTTATTAAATATATTTGACCCATTGGAATTAACATAGCTATAACAAGTCTGCCAATATAATTAAGTTTATTATGATCTAACATATAATTATATGTATGAAGTGCGCCTATAGTATAGATAGCGATTATTATATATGCCATAGTTAATTTAATTGGATTTAATAAAAATTTTACCATTTTATTTCTTTTGGATCTAATCCAGGCCAGTGTCCTGCAATAACCATAGCTAAAATAAAGAAATATACTCCAGCGTCAATTGGAGCGTCAATTAAAGGTTCATTAACAGCTTCTTTTTCTTGTCCTACTAAATTTTTAATTCTTGCTTCTTTATCTCTATTTCTAATGATTATAGATCTTATACCAAATTCTGCAATAGTATCACGTATATTTCCTGGCCCATAATCATGTTGCTTTTTATCAAAAGTTTGTATTGTATTTAATACAAATTCAGCATAATGTTTAGTTAATGGATTAGTTGTTTCTAAATCATCTAATATTCTTTGTATTAATTCTGGAGTTACTTGTGTCATTTAATATTCCTTTTATGTTTTAACCTAATGGATCAATTATTTTACGGAGCATAGCGATACCTCCAATTGCTATTGCTCCTAAAATTAATATTCTAAGAAGAGTACGTAAAAAAATGAAACCAAGAAAATTTATTAAAACAAATTTTAAAATACCTATCATGAAAAATGAAGATGTTTCTTAATAATGCTAGACATTTCTTCTACTTGTTTTTCTGTGATTTCTCCATGTGTAGGTAAATAAAAACCTTTAAGAGATTCTGAGAAACTTAAATCTCTATCTAAAATTACTCTTCCTTCTTTTACTAACTCTTTAATAAAAGGTTGTTGAGATATTGGTGGATATAGAGGTTTAGTTTCATATCCTTGTTCTCTTAATGCAGTTCTTGTTTTATTAATATCTTGTATAGAAATTATATCTGAGAAAGCTAATCTAAACATCCAACGAGATATTCTTATAGAAGAGCCCCCTAATTGCTCATGTTCACTTTGAGTAAACATTGCAGGAATATTTAGATCAGAATTCTCTCTATTTTGAATAATTGTAGCAGATGTTAAATATTTTTCATACCAAGCAGATACTATTTGCTTTTGCTCTAATAAAGGTTCTAATTTATCTAATTGGGCAAATCCAATAGCAGCTTGTAAATTTGTCATTCTAGCATTGAATCCAAGTATTTTTGCAATAAAAAGATTTGAATCTTCTTCAAAAATACCTTGATTTATAAATGCTTTAGCTCTTTTGTATGTTTCTTTATTGCTAGTAGTCATTATTCCACCTTCTCCGGTGGTAATAATTTTGTTTGCAAAGAAAGAATATGCAGCTGCATCACAAGCTTTGGCTAAAGATATTTGACTAAATTTATCTTGCATTAAAGTGCCAAGAGCTTGACAATTATCACCTATAATTTTTAAATTATAAGTTTTAGCTAGAAATTCTATTGCTTGTAAATCCCAAGGGAATCCACTAATTGCAACTGGCATAATAGCTTTTATTTTGGATTTTTCTATTGACTTTTGACGTTCAATAAGATCTTGAATTTTAAAAGCATTAATTGCCCAACTAGAAGGATCTACATCTACAACAATTGGAATAGCTCCTGCAAATATAATAGCTGTTGCAGTAGCATGGAAAGTGTAATTAGGTATAATTACTTTATCTCCAGGTCGAATATCTAATCCAATTAATGCGGCAGATAATGCTGTTGTGCCTGAAGATGTTGCTAATGCAAATTTTGTATCTACTGTCGCTGCAAATTTTTCTTCAAAATCTTTTACAAAATGTCCTTTAGATGAAATCCATCCAGTTTCTATACATTCTAATAAAAATGTTTTTTCGTCTTCATCAAAAACAGGATTTGCTACTGGGATGAAAGGTTTTGCAATTGTCATTTTATTGTAGATGCTTTCCTTCTAATTTTAAAGCGTTTAAAGTGAAATTTAATTCCTGTATAAAATTTTTCATTTCTGTTTGAATTTTAATATTAGGTAATCTTTGTTTTATTTTGTTTGTTGCTAGTATAAATTGTCTATTTTCAATATCTTTTTTATCTACAAATTTTATTTTTAAATATTCATCTCTACCTTTTTCAAAGTAAATTAAATCTAAAAAGGTTTCGACTATAGTTCTTTTAGTTGTAGCTCTAGTTGCAATATTATATATTTGTCCTTGATCTGTTTTATTAAAAGTTGATATTAAGTTTATAAGTACTTGAAGTAAGTCTTCAATGTATAATATATTTCTAAAAGTATCTGGTTGATAAATTTCTAATTTATTTTCTTGTAAAAGTTCTACAGCTAATCCATGAATTAAATTTTCTGTTCTAATATTAGAAGATGGTCCAAATACTGTAGCTAATCTAAGAACCGTACCTTTATTAAGAATTACACATTCTTCTCCATATAATTTAGATACTGCATATGCAACTTTTGCATTAGGTTTATCAGTTTCTTGAATACCTAATTTATGATCTTTAGGCTTAACATCTCCATATGAACTTTCTGCTCCTAAATAAAGAGTAGAGAAGTTTTCTGAAATTTTAGAAGGTAAATTACCATTTAACCAAACTGCAATTTCAGGTTCTTTTTCTGTTGCAGGTTGTCCATTTATTGCTGCTGCATAAATAACTAAATCAGCTTCACTAAGTATTTCAAATAAAGTATTTGTATTTGAATCTAATAAATTATTAACATATGTTGTATGCTGATTTGCGAATTGAATACTTTCAATTTGAATTACTTTAAAACCATATTGTTCAAGTCTAGGGCAAAGAGCTGATGCTATATATCCACTAGACCCGATAACTGCAATTGTTTTTATCATTTTAAACCTTTAATTTAATAAACTATTTATATCATCATCAGATAAATTAACGTTTGTTTTACTTTCTATTCCATTTAATGTTAATTCTGATCTACGTTTTTCTAATCTTTCAATATTTTTTTCTATTTTTTCCATTTCATTTTTATGTTGTTCTTCTCCTGTCATTCTAAATATTCTTTTTGCGCGAGCTTTATTATCTTGCAGTCTAAAGATGTGCCCACGTAGTCTATTTTTTTCTCTTTTTAATCTTTCACTAGGACTAGATTTTTCATCTCTTAACCTCATTTTTTGTATTGCATTATCATGTCTGATTAATTCTTCATTTACTTCTGTTTCTGTATAATTAACATCTAAATTAGTTTTTCCAATTCCTCGTATTTGATTTTCAATTTTTCTATTTAATGTGAAGGTATAATCTGCACTTTCTTCTGTATCTATAAAATAAATTATATTATTATTTTGATTAATAATATTAGTAATATTTACAGACTTACCTTGTAATTGTTCTCTTTCAATTGAAAATTCTAAATTTCTAGTAATAGTAGGGTTAGCAGTATTCGGAATCTGAACAATAATTCTACTCATTGTTACATCTCAACTAATGTAGTGCCTGGAATTCCTTGAATTAAATCGAATTCATCAGAAATACCTACTATTCTAATTTGATTTGATCCTGCACGTTCAACCATTAAGGTTTGTGAACTACGTGCTGCTTCATCTAATTGAACTAAATCTTGTCCAGATCTTACAGAAAATTTAACATCAAATGTTTTATGTCCTGTATCTTTTAAATTTTCTAAATGTCTATCTACTACACTCATAATAGTTCCTATCTAAATTCGAGTATGTCGTGATCAAAACCAACATTATTATCTTTTACTTTTTGCAAAAGTTTTCTTGCATCTTGTTGTCTAATATCTAAAACAGCAACAGTTGTATTTCCTCTATCATCAATATCAAATTCTGTTTTTATTCCTGGATTATCTGCTCTTATATCATTACGAAGTATTTGTAAAATTTTTTTAGCTTCAGAAAATTGATCTCCTTTTAATTTAAATATAAGACCTGAATGTCTGTTTGATATAGAACGTACAGCTTTACGTCTTTCTTCATTTTCAGGTATTGGTAGATCTTCCATAACCATATTATTATCCTTTTCTTAAATTACTTTTCGTAAATTCTTTATATGCTTTATATCTGAAGATTGTAAGTTATAATCTAATGACTTTAAAAAATTAGCTTTAATTGCTACTATTTCTTCTTTACTTCTTTTCTTTTTTAATTCTCTTAGTATACTTATAGCTTCATTATTGGGTATGTGAAATTTTAATTGGTAAGCTAAATCTGCTAAATCATATTTTGATAATTTTTGGTTAGAACTAAATGCAATAATAACTGAGGGGCTATCTTCTTTTGCATTTTTATATTGCTTTTTATCTATTCTAGTAGCCATATTATTATCCTTTTCTTAAATCTATATTACTTCTATCTGGTTTTATTATACCTAAAATAAGTAAAATTAATGTTATAGGTATTATTAGCGGTAGTAAGTTAATTATATCATTAATTGTTGTGTTTTGTCCAGCCTTTTTTGACCCCTCTTTATTTAGATTAAATAGAGAATAAAACATTTTTAAATTTCTGTTAGTCCTCTGTCCATTACTTTAATTGTATCTAATATTTCTATATTTTTTATTCCAGCTTTACCTGTAAATCTTTGATGTACTTTTTCAACATCTGAAAATTTCATATTATATACTATTAATTGTAAATCATTTTCATCATCGCGTTCTAATGAAACTTGAGGATTTCCTGAAAATTCACTTTGTATTTCTCTAGCTGCTTGTTGTACTTTAATTACAAGTACATTTCCAGTTTCTGTTCTAAAAGTTGCAATTAATCCTGACATTATATTTCTAAATCACCTTTCATAGTAAGGATAAAGAATCCTCTTTTAATTCTTGCAGGTATTCCTATATCAACATTATCGGTGTCCATTTTTATGTTATCTGCATCTAAAAAATTATTTTTAACTAGATGAATTAATGTTCTATCAAAATCTCTAATTTCTAATTCTGGTTTTAATTCTTTTGCATCACTATATAAACTATTTACATCTATTCCTTCTCTAAAAGGATATTCTGATACTGCTTTTAATATAGCGTGTTTAGTACTTGGCATATTAAATTCCTTTAGTTAAACTGTTTTCCAAACACCTAATCTACTACCTGCAAAATTTATAAACGCTGCTGCTCCAACACCGAGTAATGAGGCAAAAATATAATGAGTATGAAGAAGTAAAAATGAGTAATAACAGGAGAAATATACCAACCCAGAAAAGATGTTAATACCCAAATACTTAAAAAGACTATTTTCAGTAGTAGTGAGTCCTCTAAAACTCCAGATCGTATTAAGTATATAATTATGAAAAAAGATAATAAAGAAGATGGGAATAATAACAATATATTCTGAAATTCCATATTTTTCGACTCCTTGCCAAAGAAGTAATGTTTTCCAACCCACTCCCATTAATCCAACTATACCAAATTTAATAAAACGATTACGTTCTTCTAGGGCAACATTAGTAGCTTCTTTTGTTTTAGTTCTTATATTTTGAATAATTGCGTTTACCAAAAAACCTGCACCCGCTCCAATTGTTATTAAGATTGTAAAGAGTTTTACATCTTTATTAGATAATTCTGCAAATAACCATTTATATTCTAATCTTCCTGATACATAATCTCTTGCAAATTCAAAGTTTATTGAAATAAAAATTAATATTAGTACTGCGCTTCCATGTTGCCAGTAATCTCTTAACAGATTCTTCATTAAGTTGTCCTATGTGTATTCCAATTATAATAGATGTAAAAACAAATACTGCCCAAGTACCTTGATATAAGTAGTAATCACCTAATCCTATCAATCCCATAGCTAATAATAATAATGAGCGTGATAATAATAATAGTACCAAATATAGCATTAAGAAAATCACTGCTAAAATTCCAAGTTCTGTTAATAGAATTATTGGAATGTTGTGAGGAATGTTTTCTTGTGTTAATCCTATGTTGTGGAAGCCTACCCCTAGAGGGAAGTTCTCTTTTATTACTTTCCATGAGTCTTTAATATCTTCTGATCTATGGCTACTAAATTGTTCTAATGTACGTTCTTGTTGTATAAAATCTGCTACTACATCAAATCTATTAGGCCCTGTTGTTGTTTGAGTGATTGCTATAAAAGTAAGACAGCTTAAAAGTAATATATCAGCTAAATACTTTTTTACTGTTTTTCCTTTATATTCTTTAAAATCTATAATAGCTGCAATAGTTAGTATAATTAATGCAGTTAATATTCCTGTTCTACTTCCTGTTAATCCAACAAAAGAAATATAAGTTAATAATAAATAATTTTTATTATAAACTTCATATAAAAATACACTACTTACAATTATTAATCCTGCCATTATTGCTGGATTACCTAATGGGCCATTTAATAATGTATTATGTATGTTAAATTCTAATGTTCCCCAGATAATTGCAAAATGAGTAAAAGAAAATAAACCCCAAGCTACCCATTTTATATTTATTAACTTAACAATATACATACCAAAATACATATATAAAAGAAATCTAGTAATATGGAGTATTGAATTTGAACTATTTTGTGAAAAAAATATAGAAATTAGTATACTAAAATATAAACCAAAGAATATTATTATATTTATTTGTTTGAAATCTGAAATTTTAGGCTTTATTATTAACAAATAAAAAATTATTGGTAATATTAATATTTCTGCAGTATGAATTCTCCATCCTATATAATAAGAAATTACATTACTACCTGAAAATCCGTCAAAAGTAACTGAGCTAACTGTCGATGTTATAAAAGTTGTTCCTAGTATTACCCCTAGTAGTAATGCTAATCCCTGCTTCATTGTAAATTTGTTCAAATGCAATTGCAATGTTTGTAGGTAATAAGTCACGTGTATATATCCTATCTATAATATCTTTTTCTTCTCTTCCTATATTTTCTGTTAAATGAATTGTTTGATTAGGATTAGCAAGGAAAATTCTGTCTATTAACCACCATTGTTGAATTTGAAAAATATTTCTTTCTGGATCTATACAAGATGGATCACAAGGATCGTAGATGTTATCTGGTATATTAATCTCTTTTCCATTGAGTTCTACATACCATCCAGTTCCTTCTTGTTCTTTTAATAATAAAGCATCAACTGGATTTAATCCATACTGAATTAAACTATTTTGATAATTTAATGATGTTTGTTTTCTTCCTTCGTTTCTTGCTGGATCAAAACTATTATTTACATCTAAATATTTATTAGGTGAAATTGGTGTAATTTTTCTATTATTTAATCTGTTATATAATAAAGTACCCCACCAAATAGCTACTCCATCTGTTAATGCTGTTACTGTTTCATTTTCTTTTTCTACTGTAGTTATTGCTACATTAATAATGACATGATCATCATTTTCTAATGTATCAAAGAAATCATAATAGGATTGTGATGCTTGATTTTTATCTAAAGTTCTCCCTAGATCCCAATAAAATGGGATTGTTAAAATTATAGCTAGGGCTACTAATGCGTAATACTTTGGATGAATTGTGCTGTATTTTAATCCTAGGCTTGCTAGAATTATTATTACAGGTACTGCTAATGCAAAGTGTACATGAACGATGTTCACTGCAGTTCCGAACCAGTAATATAGTGTTGGGGCTATTATCAGAATTAGCCACCAATATTTTTTCATATCGTGTTTTATAAATAGAATTAAAGAGAGACTTCCTAGTCCTAGGGTTACCGAAATTAAGATGAGTGAATCCCATATGCGTTCAGGTACTTTCCATATTGGTAATGTTCCCCACCAAAAACTTGAAGAACCAAATTTAAAAAATCTATAATATTCAGATATTTGATTATTTCTTAATGTATTTTCTTCGCCAAATTCTGTCATTGACATTGCAATTGGTAAATATGCATAAGGTGTTATTGCAAATATTGAAAGAATCCACCATTTAGATATATACGTCTTCCAATTGATGAGTAATAATAATCCCATCATTGTCCAAGTTAGTCCGTGCGAAGCAAATGCAAGTCCTATAAAAACTGATGCCCAATTGTGTTTTCCGTATATATGAAAAGTGATTGCTGTCATCGCAATCATAATAGAAAAAAGATATACTTCTACTATGAATGTTTGTGCGATTAATAATACTGCGCCGTAAGTAATTAGCTGTGCTACATAAGGTGTCCATATTTTGTAATCAATAAGTTGAAATGTTTTGTCAATTGGAGTAGTTTCAAATTCTTTGTTTAATGAAGAGCCCCAATTTTCAATTAGTTTTTTAACTGATAAATGTACTAGTACACCTGTAATTACCATAGGAATCATAGATAATGTAATTGCCATTGTCCATGCAATATGAGTATTAGGTGATGCCATTAATACTAAATTAGCAGGTATCATATATGCAGGAAATCCAGTAGAATGTGGTACTAAATGAAATCTTGCTGCAAATATAAAATCAAAATGATCTACTCCAGCACTTACCCAAGTATAACCAGGAGTTATATTAGGTAAGTACCAGAAGAAGATCACTATTGCTAAAATGTATGGAGAATATTTATAATTTAGAATTTTTGTCATTTGTTATTTTATAGACTTTAATTTATTGTTTATGATTTAATGTAATCGACCAAAAGCTTTTCTAAAACCAGGAAGTTTAGTTCCTGCAGGAAATTGGAATAAAATAAATGTACCATCAACACTATCTTCAATAACTACATCTTGTACTCCAAGATCTTCTGCTTTATTAACTAATGTACTAATTTGATCATTAGATGCTTTAGTAACTGTTTTACTTAATACAATTCCTGATCTACGTGTTCCATCTGATCTAGGAGTTGTAGTTTTCATTGCTGCATTAGTTAATCCAATAACTGCTGCACCAGCAACTACTGGAGCCGCTACTGATAAAATTCCGTCTACTGGTGATGTCATCTTAAATTCCCATCCTAATTTTGTTCATTATTACAGCTAACCAAAATATGCTAGCAAATATTTGAATAACAAAATAACCAAGGCCTATTTCAATATTTGTAGAAACTGCTATACTCCCCATTGATAAATGAATAAGAAATATAAAAATAGATGTTTTTAATGAAAAATTAAATACTGCATAGATTACTAAATATTTTAAAGCTTGTAGCATTATAATTTAAAATTTTTGAATATTTTTGAAGCTCTATTAGCTTGATTGAATTTTTCTTGTATTATTTCTTTTGCATGTTCTTCATTTATGGCAGATCCTTGAACAGGTCTACCACTATTTATTGAGTTTGCAGAAATATACCATTGAGTTCTTATTCTTTCTCCTTCAGGGTATGTTTCTATTAAAGCTTTTCCTATTGGGTTTGTAGTAGATGCATCTAATATAGTGAAAGCTTCTTGAGTTCCCTTATTAATATTTGTAATTTTGCCAGATTCAAAAGTTATATTCATTTTATTAATCTCCTTTTAACATCTACTAAAGTCACAATAAGTGCTTTGACATTTTTGACATCCCTCTTCATAAACTAAGGGATTTTTGCATGAAGGACAAATGGCATGATTACTTTGATGCTCTAATTTATCTTGTTCCATTGTTCCATTTGTTTTACCTGCAAGTAATGTACTAAGTAATCCAGATTCTACAGGTGTTTCTGCTATTACTTCTGCAGTAGTATTAATAGTTAGAAACTCTTCAAGAACTAAAGCAATACCATCAGGATAACTTTTGATTATTCTATTATCATGATATGCTGTTCTTCCAGAATTAATTCCAACTATTTGTTCATGGATTGCATGTATAGAAATTCCAGAACGTAATGCAAGACTAATTAATCTGCCAATAGCTTCCATATCAGCTTGAAGATCATATCCACTCTTACCTACTTGAATGAATACTTCTAAGGGATTTCCACTAGCTCCTTTAGTTACATTGATATGTGCACTTAATCCATCAGGTGTTGGAACTCTGTATCTTTGAGCTTCTGCTCCCCAAGGAATTTGTTCAGGAATTAATGAAAAGTTTTCTAATTCTTTGTCTGCAGATTCTGTAGAAGATTTAGTAGTTAGTACTTCAAAATTTCTACTTCCTTGCCTGTAAATTGTGATTCCTTTACACTTGGAATCAAAAGCTTGAAAATATGCATTTTTAACAGTTTCTTTATCCGCATCTTTAGGTAAGTTTATTGTTTTACTTACTGCTAAATCTGTAAATTTTTGAAATCTTGCTTGATGTCTAATATGCCATTCAGGACTTACTTCTAATGCAGTAGTAAGAACTTCTTCATGTTGCTCACTAACAAGACCTTTTATTGAACCACTTAATTGATTATCAATTATTCTTTGAATTAAATCTTCTGTATAAAAACCTTTTTTCATGGCGTAAACTAAGAAAGATTCTGATACATCATTAAGTATAGATCCATCTAAAATTTTTGAAGTAAATGCTAATGCATATAGAGGTTCTATTCCAGATGATGCACCTGCAATTCTTGAAATAGTTCCTGTAGGAGCCATGCAAGTTCGTGTAGCATTTCTATATGGCTTATCATACTCTGCATTAAATGCAGGGTATGGACCTCTTTCTTTTCCTAATTCTAAACTTACTTTATTAGCAGTTCCACTAATAATTTCCATTACTTCATCTAAAAGCTCTAAAGCTTTTTCTGATTGATAAGGGATTCCTGCGAATACTAATAAATCAGCCCAACCCATTACGCCTAAACCGATTTTTCTTGTTTTAGCAACAGCTTCTGTAATTTCTTCTACGGGAAAGTGATTTACTGTTACTACATTATCAAGAAAACGAGTTGCAATTTCTGCTGTTTTTATTAATTCTTCTTTATTAATTTCTTCTTTTTCAACATCCCAAAAAGTCCCTAAGTTAATTGATGCTAAATTACATGCTTCATTTGCATATAAGGGTACTTCTCCACATGGATTAGTAGATTCTAATAAACCTAAATGTGGTGTGGGATTAGTTCGATTAATTTCATCTAAGAAAATTAATCCAGGATCTCCAGTTTTCCAAGCAGATTCCACAATTTCTTCAAATAAATCTTTAGCTTTAATGCTACCAACTGCTTGTCCTGTTGAAGGTTCAATAAAAGTGTGTTCTTTATTATTCTTAACTGCATGCATAAATTTATCATCTATACCAATAGAAATATTAAAATCAGATAATGGGCCTGTAAAACCACCAGTTTCTGCCCATTCATCTTTAGAATGAATAAATTCTTGTATATCTGGATGATTTATTGATAGTACTGCCATATTAGCACCATCACGTTTTCCACCTTGCGTTATCATTTTAGATAATGAATCATAATGATTTAATACTGAAACAGGTCCACATGCTTTTCCATGTGTAGATCTAATTGTGGTACCTTTAGATCTTAAATGACTTAATCCATATCCTGTACCTCCACCATACTTTAATACTAAACCTGCAATTCTAGATGCGTTTAAAATACCTTCCATAGTATCTTCTACACCTATAACAAAACATGCAGATAATGTACCTTCATCAACACCTGCGTTCATCATTGTAGGTGAATTAGGTAGAAATTTACCTTCTGTTAATTGTTCAAAAAACAGTTTTTCGAATTTTTTCTTTTTTGTAGTAGTTTCTTCTGCTGCAGCAATTGCTTTTGCTACGCGTCTAAACATTCCTTCAATATCTTCTAAAGGTTCCCCTGTTGCATTCTTTTTTATATATCTTTTTTCAAGAATTGTTTCTGCGTGTTGCCCAATTTTTATTTCAGTTTTAAGGGTCATTTACTAGAGAATTCCTCTTCTATAGATTTTACTCTTTTTAGGAGCAGCAATCTTTTTCTTAGGGTTTAATATAGATTTACCTAATTTTTTAGCTTCTTTTTCTATTAAACTCTCTAAAGGATGCTTACGAGGTTTGTATGTTTTCTTTTTTCTTCTTCTTGGCATTAGAATTTAAATGACTTACTCTTAGCACTACGGTGGGCGTCTCCGTATGATTTATTTAATGCTGCTGCATCACTTTGAATTGCGCCTGCTAATCCACTTTCAGATGACGACTTCTTCTTGCTCTTTTTCTTAATCTTCTTTTTGCTTTTCTTTGCTTTTGCTACCATTTTAACTTCTCCTGTTTCCTCTAGATACTAATACACTAACTGCATTTAATGCAACTAATTGTCTAAGCGTTGTTTCAGATCGTGGGTTATTTTTAACGGAAATAATATATTCTTCATCCCCATGAGTTAACTCATTTAATCCTACAATGTCTAGATCTGGTGATTTATCAATAAGAATTAATGCAGTATCTTTATTAGATTCTCCAAAAATAGAAACTGAAGCTGTTCCTTGTGCCATTATCTTTTGAATTGTTTGATTATCATGGTATCCCCGACTTGCTTCTTGCATTCCTGCTCTACCAATTAATTGTTCTTTATAACTTGCTAACATTTCATCTGATATTTCGTCATCATAAGTATGCGTCATTATTATATTCCTTCTTGAGTAGCTTCTTCTCTATCATTTGTTTCTTCTGCAAAAGCATCATGATATTCAGATTCTAAATCATTAAAAGCTTCATCATGTGCATTTCTAGAGACGTCTTGTAAACTTATTTCTCCAATAATTGCTTCAGGATTTGTATTGGGTGCAGCATTTGCATCTTCAGGTCCAATTGTATCTCCAATTGCTTTTTGTCTTTCAAGATTAGCAATTTCTACTAGCCCAGCTGTATTACCTAATACATTTTCTGCATCATCAATACTAGGATTTTGTGCAATTATTTCATTTGAAACTTGATTAGACGCATTTGGTGTTCCTGAATTAGGAATATATGAAGGCACTGTTGCTCCACCTTCAAATCTTTGTGCTAATACTTGAGGTGTAGCATGTCCACCATTTCTTTCTTGTGGAGTATCTGCTTGATTAAGAACTTGACGCGCAGTTTCATTAGCATCAGCACGGTGCTTTCCCATTGTTTCAAAAGGTCTAAATTCTACTTTAGAAGCAACCCATTGATCCTGATTATTTAGTAATTCTTTATTGCGGCCTCTTTCAGTATTGTAAGGGCCTTTTAAGAAGATAGCATCTCCTTCCGCCCTAACTACTTTTAAGCCAATCCAATAAAACTTTAATGCTTCTTGCATCATATTGTTACTTCCTGTGGATTAATTTCTTTTAACATATCTTCTCTGATTTGTTTTGTAAGATCTGCTACACCATATGTATAACTAAAATGTTCAATCATATGTGGAAAACTAGAATATTTTTTTAATAATAAGTCCAAACCGTATTGAGGTTTATCTTCCCAGAATCTATCGTTTGTATTTCCTACCTCCACTATAGCTTCTGATTCAACTATTCGACCTGTCCATTCAAATTTATTATCTAATATAGCTTGACATAACCTTAATCTGTCTGGCCCAAATGAAGGTAATGGATACCAAGTTTTCATGGGATCTTTTTGTATAATATCTTTCACTAAAAATGGATTTCTATTTTCTGTTAAGAAAGTTGTAAAAGGCGAAAATATTACTCCATCACCTTTTTCACTTAATTTTAAATCTCCAGGATCTTTAGATGTTGATACTGTTGATTTTCCATCTAATAAAGCTCCATCAATAACAATAGCTAGTATTTTTTCTTTATCTCTGAATAGTTGTTCAGCTAATGATAATTTAACTCTAGTCATTACTATAGTTGCATAGATTGGATTAAAATGTCTTCCTGCATTATAAGTTTGTAAATCATCTAAATTAATAGACTTCTGTAAAAATTTACCTGCTAATCTTGCTGTTGAAGTTTTAATTGCATACTCTAAAAGATTATATCCTTTAAGTTTTGCCCAACTTCTAAGCTTTAATAATCTAGTAACTTCTTTCTTGAATGGTCTATCATAAGCAGATGGAAAATACCACCAACCATTTAATACAACAACATTACCTAATTCATGTCTTTGAATAAAATCAATTTCATCTTTTGTTATTGTTCCTACCCAAGTACCTTCAGTTGAAAATAGTTTACCTTCAGATCTCATTAAAATAGGTGAAATATATGTAGGATATATTTGAATTACTGCATAGCAAAATCCATAATAAGCACCTGCTTGAAAGGTATCTGATTCAACCCATTCTCCAGTATCTATTGAAATTAAATCTGCAACTTCTGTTGGATATGCTGAATTTAAATCATAATCATGAATTTCTTCAAAATGACCCATTCTAAACATTTCAATCCAAGGGGCATGAAAACTTGTATATGCTAATTCAATTGCTTCCATTGGAATTTTATTAAAATCAGGTCTGTAATTTGCATTTTCCAATATTGAATTTGTTAATGTAGTTGGTGCAGATAAATCTCCATTTTTAGATCCTAATACTAGCATACATTCTTTATTAAGATCATTTGCTAATATTGTTAAACCTGTAACCCCTTGATCTTTTATATCGTTATCTGTTAAAGCATCTTCAAGAGTTAAGTTTTTAAACCAATCTTTTATTGATTGAATTCTTACAACTCTTCGCATTCTTTGTATAGTAATATTTTTATTAGGTGCATACCACATGGTAACACCTCTATCATAATCTGTAGCTTGTCCTCTATAAATTAATCTTGAACAAACTCGTTCTCCAAATTTTTTCAATATAATATCGAGTTCATAAGGGTAGAAAGTAACAAAAAGGGTATCAGGTCTATCTAAAATATATACTAAGAATATATCTAAATTACTAATTTTACCCATTTTAGTTTCAATGTATATTAAATTTCCATCTCTATCTGTTTTTACTATTAATCCTTCAACATTTTCTGCTGTTCTTTTCTTAAACTTATATCTTTTATTTGTTCTATCAAAATTAATATTATTAAAAGGTGGGGATTCGTAGAAATCTTCTACAAATAAATCAGTATCTGGAACTATTTCCTTAATAATTTCGTTGCTAGTTCTTCCCAATACTTTGCGTCCTCAATAGATAAATCGTACATATCTTTACTAAATGTTTGAACTGTTAAACCAAGTGAAAATTCAAAATGATCTTCTACATCTTTTTTAGATCTTAAGAGTGCGCTATAAGGTTTTAATGCTTCATTTATAGGTTCATCTGGATCACTACCTACAGATCTTAATTGATCTTCTAAATTGTCTCCCACCAAAGGATTTTCAATTAAGTCATAAAGAAAATTAAATATTTGTCTACTTGAAAAACCAAAATCTACCCATTTTGTTATTAGCTTTTTTCTTACTGATGTTAGTCTTCTAACAAAAGTATGAGTTCTAAGATTTTTACTTGTTACACGAAATCCATGATTAGCTAAATACCATGCCTCTTGTGGTAAAAATCCTCTTCTTATCCATGCTTCATATGATTGTGCTCTTCTTTGTTCAGCTTGCGTTTGCCCTCTCGGTAACCTCTGAAGACGTTGTGGGTACCTTACTGAGGTTGATCGACTTGCCATTTTTAACTTTCTTTATATTTGTGTTAACTCTTGTATATAAAACATTAAGTAATTGCTTGTGTGTAATTTCTTTAGGCGGTTTGAAAGTAAAAGGCCCTCTTAATCCTAATGCAAATTTAGTAAATTCTTGTTCTATTTCTGAGTGCTTATCTAAAAAGTCAGTTGCTATTTTCCAATTTATTGCTCTTTGTTGAGATGCTCTTAATAATCTTTGATCATGAACTTTTTGTTTAGAGGCTCTTTGTTTTCCTGCAGCTAATGCTCTATAAAAAAGAGATTCAATTACAAATTGAGGAGCATAAACTAATAAATAGTTTTCTTCTTTATGTTTTTTTACATTAGGTTGTTCTTCATTTTTTGGCTCATCAGGAACACAACCTGTATATTGTATTGATCTATCTCCATTTTTAATTGCAAAATCAATTAAATTAGGATTTTGATTAATAAAAGTTGTACCTCTAGTAGATCCTAATCTTTTTCTAGCTAAATTTGCTTTCTCATATATTGCACAATATAAAGAATATAAACTATTAAAAAGAATTGGCTCACTTTTTATAACGTCTTTAGGTATTTCTTCTAGTAATTCTATTAATTTAAGAGTTTCATTATTAGGAATACCTTGAGCTGCTTTATGTGGATTTAATTCATCAAATAATTTTAATCTAGCTTTAACAAATATTAATTTGTTAATTTCTTCTTCTGAATCTTCCCATACATCTTTAAATCTTGTATCATCTGATTTTAAAAGATTACGTGTAAGTAAAAAGTAATGCTCTCTTTTATTTCTTTGAGCTACTAAAAACTTACCTGATTCTTTTTCAAGTCTATGCTTTATGATCTTTTCAAAGTATTTCATATTTTTAATTATTTTAGAAGTATATATAAGTGTTCTTACTAATTATAGCAGAAAACTCTCAACACTTCAAGTGTTTTATGACCCCTATTTTACATAGAGTAATTAATTTTATTTTTTCTTACGAATAATATATCTGCGCTTGGCTGACGTTCTTTCACTTTCTTAGTTGCTTGCTCTGGAGATCTTGCATGAATATGCATTAATCGAGTTTTACCATTTTGTTTAATCTTTATAATAAATTGTGATTGCTTATTTTTTCGTGCCAAAATTAATACCCCTTAAATTTTATGTAAATCATTGTAAAAATTGTCATTATAAACCTCTGTTCATTACTCCTTCAGGAATTGAAATAATTTCTTCTGTATCATAATATTTCATGAAAGGAATTGGGTTAATATATTGAAGATTAACAGTACCTTTCATCATATTTCTAAACATTAATCTTAATTTTGGTTCTCCTCTTAACGTAACTACTTTACCCATTTCATCTAAAGCCTTTTTAATAAATATTGGATTTCCATATTTATCTCTAGCTTTTTTAGGGTTCCCTGTTTCTGGATCCATAATAAGATGTCCAGCTTTATTTTGCTTATATGCAATTTCTGAACCTCTTAATTCATATCTACAACCAATTCTTAAATCAACTGCAGATCTAATCCTTTTATCTAATCTAGTAAATTCATGTGTAGCAATTACTAAATCTACATTTCTTTTTCTTGTTTGTACTGACCAGTAGTTTACTAATCTATTCATAATAGACATACTATTTCTAGAGTCCATCATTAAATAACCTTCATCAGCAAGTACCATACAATTATTAAGTTCTAAATCTTGGTCATTAATTCTATAAAAATCTTCAGGTCCAAATACTTCATAAGGAAAATTTAATTTATAATTTGCAAGTACTTTTCGATTTTGCTTAAATGCATCAAAACCTAGCATTGTAGTGGTAAGGGTTTTTCCTGAACCCATTTTACCTTCAATTGATATTATCATTTAAAAGTCGTCTAATTCGTCATGGCCTTTCGTTCTTAAAGCCATTGCAACTAATTCTTTTCTACCTTCACGTTCACGTGAAATTCTTAACTTTAAATAATAAATAATATAATCCCATAATCTTTTTGATCTATATTTATTAGCTAGTACAATTGCTTTTGCAATTGCTGGAATTGCTCTTTCTGGAACATCTGTTTTTAACAGTAAATTTTCATCAGTTAAAAGTTGTTTTATCCATTCACTTTGGCCATCATTACCACTTCCAGAATCTAATAAAGTAGATAAGATTCCTTGATCTGAATTTAATGAACCATCTTGAAAAGTACCAAAGCTATCTCCTTGTTCATCATCTCGATTATCTTCTGGTATTGATCCAGTACCTCCAAAAATATTATCTTCATCAGATGCAAATTCAGTAGGAGATTCTCTTTGACTAATTTGTTCGTTTGAACTTAGTGGAGTAACTTTTCCAAATGATAATTCTTTTTTAGCCATTAGGAACCAATAACCCAGAAGCCAATTAACATAATCATAGCAAGAAGTAATCCAATTGTAACAATATAAGTCTTTAATTGTTTTAAATCTTCAGAATCTTCTTCAATTGTAGTTACTGCACCTAATTCTCTTGCCATTTTGTCATCAAAATCAGCTGCAATTTGTCTAGCTGTAATTTCTCCAATATCAGCAGCAAAATTTTGTACAAAAAGAATAGGATACGGATTATCTTCAATGAAAGTTAGAGTTGGTACACCTTCTCCAATTACTGTTTTACCTAATTTAACAGCATCTCGAACAAACATGTAGTTACCACCATTCCATTCAAATTGGTTATCTGAATTTGGTTTAAGTAATTGTTCTTCTACAGCATTTTCTCTTGTATAAAAATAACATTTAATTTTCTTTTTAAAGAAATTTCTTTTATAATATAGAGCAGTAACTACTACACCACCTCCGAGAAGTAGCATAGAAAACATTACATAAACAAGTGCGACTGGGTCCAATTTATACCTCTTTTGCTATTTATAATATAATAAAATTAAGTAGATTCAAGTACTATTACATTATCTTGTCCATAATAATCTTCTAAAGCTTCTAGTTTTTTATAAAGAGTTATGGAATCTAAATCTTGAATTACGAATAATAATTCATCTGAACGTGGGCGTCCAATTTTTAATCCTGTATTTTCTCCGTGACGAACTCTCCCAACTTCTCTATCTACTTGTGCTACTACTGTAGTTAATCCATTTACATCATTACTTAATATTTTACCTGCAAGTGATGGCATTAGAAAATGTTTATTAACCTTCCTATAAAGTCTCCAACTGCGGAAACAATTGAAGTAATAACTGGTGCTAAAGCTTGAATGAATACGAAAGTAGCTGCGAAAGTAATTGGAAGTAAGAAGAAAATTCTAACTAAATTCCAATGGCCAGCAAAGAAAGGGTATTCCCAAATTAACATTTTAGCTAATGTAGAAAATAAACTAGGGTGAGGTATTGGTAATCCAATATCAATAATAGGAATTGTAAATGTACTGAATTGATTCATTAAAAATAATGTATCAATATCAGCATTTGCAGTAGCTGTAATTGTACCGCTAGTTGCAAAGTTGAAATTCACAAGATTGAAAAGAATTATCATTCCTAACCAAAGAAAAGATAACCAAAGATAAAATCTAATTGGCATTTAAAATTCTTCTATAGTAAATAATAACTGACCTCTTGATTCTCCTTCATTAATTATTCTGATCATATTAATCCGCCTTTTCTAAGTACACCTGTTGCATAGATGCCCATTGTCATTACAATCGTTAATCCTGTCATCCAGTATGCATATAATCCTGACATACTACCTGCAAGAACTATTAAGTCCATTAAGAGGATTGCGAATAAAGCTCCTTGAATCGTTTTCATAAATGCTGTTGCAAATACAATAGCAATTGCATATACTACAATAAACCATATTGCAGCAGGTTCAACTCCTATACTTGTTGCAGCATCTGTAATAAATAATGATAATGGTACATTTGGATTTGGAGTTACTGTTACTGGTATTGCAGCAATATCTCCAATAATACTTACTGAAGTATCTGGTGTAGGTATAATTTCAAATGCATCTAATGGAATAATTCCAGATGTAATTACTGTTATATCTGTTTGATCTGTTTGAATTTGGTAAGTTAATGCTTGATTTTCAATAGATAATTCAGATGAAGTACCTGTCCATGTCCAATTATTAGCTGCAGACCCTTCTTGTGTTTGAGTCCAATTTCCAGGTGCTAAATCTAATTCAAAAGCAGTTGCTTCTGTAGATAATCCTTGATCATCTCTTATTTCAGCAGAGTGGAAAATATTAACTGCGGAATCCCCTCCATAAATATTACCTATTGTACTATCTGAAAATGTTAAAGTATCTCCCCCACCTAAATAAATTAAATCATCAGATGTAAGAAACCAAGAAGGAGAAGTAGTTGTGCTAATTAATTGCCCACTACCTTCCCATAATTGTATATTATTCCCTAATAATATTGCACTATATGTATTTTTTTGATTAGGTTGTTCAATTGCAGCTGTTATGTAAGGGCTATCATTAATCCCAATTACTAATTCTTCTGCACTATTAACTCCAAAAAGAAAATTATTTCTTTCTAAACTTTTTGTACTTTTTCTTAGAAACCAAGAATATGTATCTCCTGGTACTGGATTATGCATAACCTGAGCATGTTCATCTGTAGTTAGTTCTCTATTCCATATTGAAATTTCATCTACAGTTAATGACGATGTTGCAATTTGCCCACCTAGATCATCTCCAAAAAACCATAAAGCATGATCTGAAAATGTATCTTCTACAGCAGGCCCAGTTCCATTACCACTTACCCAACTAGCTGTACAAAGAGTTGATCCCCACCATATTTCTGTTTCATTTGTAGCTTGATTTCTATAAAAATAAAAAGATTCAGTATTTACACCACTCATAAAACAATTAGATGCTTCATATCTATTTATTACATATGAATTATCAGTATATTCAAACCAAGGTCTTGAAGTTCCTGACGTGCCTGTAAAACCAACTGCCCAGCGACTATATCCTGAAAAAGCATTATCTAAAGCTAAGTAAAGAACAGTATAATCTCCTGTAGGTAAATTGGAAATTATATTGTCGCCTAATTCCATAACTATTGAAACTTCAGTACCTGCTGTAGCCAATGGACTAGTAGAAATATCTGGCCAAATTCCATAAGTTATATCTGAAGTATGACAAGTATTAGTGCCTATAAAAGCTTTTAGATTTTGTTGTGAGTAACCTGTTGGAGGTGCTGCATTATCAATAGTACCCACTGTAGCATTACAAGTAGTAATATCTAAACCATTTATAGCTTTATCTTCTAATGCTTCTGTTGAAGTTGACCCTTCAAAAGTATATGCAGCTATTAATCCTGATTTATTTGTGGGGAATATTTGATCAGGGAATTCTATTACTTCTGCATTTACACTTAAACCTAAATTAGTTTGTTCAAATTGGATAGTTGTATTATCTTCTCCTGCAATCCAATCATTACCATTGGTTACACTAAATCCTCGAGCATTAGAGTAAGGTAGTGTACTAGATGATAATCCTGATCTAATATCTAAAGATAATGTTGAACTACCCTGCAAATTAGGAATTAATGCAAATGCATATTCTGAAGTATTTACAGGGGATGTTGTTGAAACTCCTTCTAATGTAATTAAGTTATCATAGTCTTCTCCAGAAAGATCAATAATAACTACATCATTTAAATCCGCTTCCATATAACTATAATTAATTAAATTTTGAGTACTAATTTCAATAGGTAATTGGAAATTAGTTTTAGCAGTAGTACTTGAATTTACAACTTCTACATCGATTTCAAAAGAGTAATCTAAAGTATTATCAGGAGCAATATCATTTACTGCTGCAGTTAACTGTCCAGATGTTAATGTTGAATTATAAAATGCAATATAAGAAATTAAAACATCTACAAAAGTTGATGGGATATCTCCAAATACAAATAAAGGTACTGGTGAAGTTGGATTTGTATAAGGACCTCCTGCTTGAGTTGTACCTGTGTCTATTAAATTATTTACAGTTAAAGTTACTCCTGTTGATCCATCTGAAGCAAATCCAATAGAATACCATGTACCTGTAGTAAAGGTTGCAGAACTAACTACATCAGTGGCTACTGCTATTGAGCCATTTGGTGAACTTTCAAAATATACTGTAGAAGATGCTGCAGAATATCTTAATCTCCATCCTAATTTAGGTGCTACTGTTTCTCCATGACCTATAATAGTATAATCACTAGTAGGTAATGTATTAAAGTATAAAGGTATTATAAATGAAAACCCAGGTGAGTATTCTGTACTAAAAGACCCTTCAGTTTGAAATTCATTTATAAATGAACCTCCATCATGAGTTAATATGGTCCCATAAGTTTGTGACTCTGTTTCTGGAATTACTTGAATATTTGGACCTAATGCTGTAAGATTATTATCCCCTGCTATTAATTCAGGGATACCATCTCCTGTAGGATTAAAATATTCATAGTTAAAAGACCAAAAATAGTCCGGTGTAATATCTGGGTCTACTACTCCAAATTCATTGGCTTTAACTGCAAGTATACTAAGTACAATACCTATTACTACAAAAATAGGTACTAATGTTTTTTGAAAAGTAGTCACATTAACTCCTAAAGAGTTATTTAATTAAGCGTTGAAGCCGCCAATATTTTCAGGTCGAACAAAATCAGCATTAATAACGCCTGGAATTCTTGAAACTGACATTCTAAATCTAGAAGCTATTACTGTATCTTCAAAACTAAAATCTACTTCAATTCCTTTATCCTCAGCAAGAGGAAATGATTGAATCTCTGATCCATTTAAACGATTAGCAGATTCCTGAACATTATCTAAAGCTTCATTTGACATTGCTACTTGTACTGTAGGCATTTAATCTTTTCTCCTATTTGCAACATCTTTAAGAATTGCTGCATAAATTTCTTTAAGGCCAAAATTGGAAACTAATCCAATGAAAATTGCAATTAAGGAACTGTATACTATATTTAATACATGAAATCCATTAAATGCAATTATACTAACTTCCTGGGCTACTCCATCTTCTCCAGTAGCTGATCCTTCTATTACGTCTGCTCTTACTAATGGGAATCCACCTTTAAGAGTTAATAATGTAAAAGTTATAATAGTTATAATACTAAGAATGATTATTGATAAAATATTTTTCAATTTATATACCTATTTTTTTTATTATGGACTTAACGTAGATTTTTGTGTACTAGTAGCTGGGTGTATTTCTGTTGGTATTAATGCTAATGCTGTAGCTGTTGCGTCTAATTCTGCTTGTTGAGTAGCTGCTATAGCTGTTTCAGTAGCTTCTATAACAATTGCAGTAGCTTCTATTTCATTTTTATAAAGAATATCATCTACTGGAAAATTTATTGCTGCAGTACTTAATTGTTCTGGAGAAACATCTAAATTAGTTTTTAAATCAATAAGACGTTGCTCTACAATATTAATATTTTTAAATACATTATTTCTAATATTTAAAATTTGTTCGCTATTTAATACAATCCCTTCTATCTGACCTTCTTGAAAAATTTCAAGATTAGTTAATATTTCTCTAAAAGCTAATTGACCTAATGATGCTGCTTCTCTTGTGGATTGAATGCTAGCAGTGTCAATTTTAAGTGTTACTGGTGCAGGTAAAATTTCTGCAACTATTTCTGAATTAATATCAGATTGAGGAACTGGATTAATATTTACTGTAATTATTTCATCTTGTGTTGCTGGACTTGAACCAGCTAATGCAAGTGAAGTAACTGCAATTAATAATACTCCAATAATGCCTAATATTAAAAAATATCTAAAATTAAGTTGAATGTGAAAATCTTTTGTCATTTAGTTAGCCTCCAAGCTAAAATACTATATTATGAATTAATCGAGAAGTGGAGCTGTACGAGTTGCACGGGCTTCATAATAAACAGCAGTAGTAGCCCATGGATCCGATCCATTATTTGTTATGGTAACTCTTAAAGTATCACTATCAACTGCAAAAAGGGTTATTCCAATATCAGCAGCTTCAGTTCCTCCACTAGCATAAGTTCCACTTAATGCAGATGTTAAACTACCTCCATTATTAAATCCACCTACCCATCCATGTTTAAAACTAGCGCCATTTACATTACCTTGGTCTACAGTTAAAACCCAAACAGTATAAAAATTCATACCATCTGTAGTACTGAAATATTGAGATACTGATTCTGATCCAGCTAATGTAGATACTTCATCATAAGAATAGAAATTATTAACAATATCTGAATCATCCATATTTAAATGAGTATCAACATTGAAAGCTACTTGATTAGCATTCATAGTGACGTTATCAGATTCTACATCTAAATCACCTGTTGTTACATCAATTACTAAAGCATCTAAATCATCAGTATAATAAATAGCAGCGTTACCATATTCTCCAAACCAGATATTTGATCCATCTTCATCTAGACGAAGATCTCCTTGTTGGAGTCTTATATTACCATCAACTTCAAGATCCCCAATTTCTACAGTACTTACTTGTTCAATATTGAAATCATCAATGTATAGAATAGTATTGTCGCTAGGACTATATTCTTCAAATCTTACATACCTTGTTCCTGTTTCATGTGCAGTAACTACTCCCGAATAATATTTCCAAACTGATTCTGCTACTACTGTACCGCTTTCATCTCCAAAATTAAATAGACTACCAACTGAAGTAGGCGATTCATAAATACCTAGACGTGCATTATTAATTGTAACATACAGCCAAAAAGAAATATGATATTCATAACCACTTGTTACAGAAAAACCCCAGTTAGTACGTCCGTTATTTCCTGTAGCCTGCATTTTAATTGAATAAGAACCATCATAGAATATAGTATTATCTGAAGATAAGAGTGCGTCAACATTTGTAGTCCAGCTACCTGTTGAATTTGTTTCAGAACTGGCATTTGCAGCATTAGATTCTGTATACATTTCAGCCCCAATAGGCTGAATAATTTCATGTTGAATAGTTTGATAAAGATTCTGATCTAAATCAAAATCATCACTATCAATATCAGTATTTACACTTCCTATATTATTTACTGCATTAGCATTAAAATTAGCAATTCCAGTATTTCCTGTAATATCAAATGCTACACCACCAGAAGTATTAACAATAAAATCATTATCTAGAGATGATGGATTAACTTTAAAAGCACGATTTCCTGAACTATCAATTGTTCCAAAATCTAATGCAAGTTCTTGCGCACCTGATCTTCTGTAATATACTCTACCTGTTGAATCTTCAGAACCTGCACCAGCTGATCTCCATAAATATTCAAGAGAACCTACAAAATCAATTACACCTCCATCATTATCTTGCATTTCAAAACGAAGTTCTAAATTATCATTATCAGATCCTACTGATTGTTCATTTTGTAGAGCTAATGCTAATGCATCTCCATCCGTATCATTATTTGTTATTTCTAATGTACCTTTAGGTTTTAATTTTAATATTGTACTTAAACCCCCTCCAGCACCATTATCTACATTAAAAATAAAAGAAGTTCCTATTGAGCCATCAGAAGGTGTAGAATCGTCTACAACTGCAAAAAAAGTAGCTGCAGGAGTTGGAAAATTTGCTCCATCTTCTGCATACCAACGTTGAATACCTAATATATCTCCATCTGCTACACTATCAATACCACTAATATTAGGATCTCTACCTTTTATAAATACTAAAGATGGACCTCTAGGATCTGCTGACCAACGTCCCATTGTTGCCCAACTAGTATTATTATCTGTGCCTAAAAATTGAAACTTAGGAGTTATTCCTGAAACTGGTTCATCTTGATTTGAAGATCCTACAATTAAAGCTATTCCTGGGGCATATGAAAAGATATTAGAGCTATCATCAAAATCAAATTTTACTGTAGTATTTGTTCTATATTCAAAATCATAGGCTTGTGTAGAATGTGTATTTCCAAATAATCTAATATTTCCACCAGTTGTACTAGAATTAGATGAAATAGTTAATACTCCATCTGCATCTGCACCTAATATACTTGGATTAGTAGATGGATTTAATTGAAAAGTATTAACACCTACAGTTAGCGTTGTTGTACTTAAAGTAACTATTGTAGTTCCGCTAACATCAAATGTAATTATATCATCTGTAGTAGCTCCAATAGAAGTATCATCATCGCCATCTAGAATGATAGTACGACCTTCTACATCATAGTCTCCAGGGTCTGCAAAAACACTAGAGTATAAACCTAATGTTAAAGCTATAACTATTAATGTTATTGCCCAAAGTTTTGTACTAATCGTCATTTAAAATTCTCTCTGACTATCATTTTTTCGAATTCTAATTGCACGGCCTAATAATATTGCAGATAAACTATTAGGATTTTCATTGTTTAATTTTGTTTCTTCTGCTTGGAGTTCTTCAATTGGTGATGTGGTATATATATGTGCTAATTGATCAATTGATTCTTGAGAGATCCCAGCAGGTGCTTCTTTATTTAGCATCATTGTTATTAAAAAATTAGATCCTTGATTTTGCATTAATTTTTACTCTTTAACTATTTGCAAAAATAGTATAACTGCTCCGCTGATAGTTTACTTTAATCTATTAGAAATGTCAACCCTACGTAATGACCCCCGTTTTATTCTTTTCGCAATTTCCTTTTTTAAACCTTCACCAATATCCACCATCAAAACAGGTGAAAGTCTATTAGGATTAGAATTTCTAGCTTTATTATTTTCTTTTACCCAAAGTTCAAGAAAATCTAATAGCTCATCATTATCTAATCTAGAAACCATACGAGGGCTAAATGCCATTTTTAGTTAGAATTTCTTTCTATTGATAAATTACGAACTTCTTCTAATAATTCTTTTAATCTTTTATCCATAGCTATAATTTTAGGTGATTGATATGCTTGAATAATAGCAAAAATGAATTTATTTAATTCTTGATGTAATTTGCCTAATTCTTTTGTTGACATTTTTGAAAGTCTATCAACAAAATCTGCATATTTATTTTCATCTTCTAAGATGTCAAAAATCTTAGCTTGACTAAAATTTTCGGGCATAATTAACTCCTTCGTTCTTCTAAAATATTTTTAGCTTCTTTCATTAACATTAAATTTTTTCTAACAAATTCTTTTTGTACTGGTGTTTGTATTTGCATACCTAATTGTAAGTCAAACATCATAGTAGCTCCTACGAGCTTACCTAATTCTTTTGTTGACATTTTAGATAAACGAGTAATAAAATCTGAAAAGTTTTCATCACTTTCTACTATTCCTATTAATTTTTTAGTTGTAAAAATTTCTGGCATAATAAATTCCTTTAACCTGTAGGTATTCTATTCCATAACCATATACCGAGAATTGCAAATAGTATTAGTGATATTGTCATTATTAATGCTACAGAAAGTAAACCTAATGACGTCCACCAAACAAGTAAACCGCTTATTGAAGCGAAAGCAAATGCATTATCCTCTGTAATATTTCTTAACATTAGAATAACAGGAGCACTAATTAAAATAATAACAATTAAACCAAATATAGAAGGATTAAATCCTAAACCGGTAGCTAGTCCAGTAACTGAATCTATAGCAGTATTATCTAAACTATCTAATTCAAGTTGTAAAGCAATTGTTCCTGTTGCACTAAAGTCAGGATTTAATGTTAAACTACCAAGAATAAATGCTTCAGGTGCAATAGTTACAATCCATGTAAAAGCTTCTACAATTAAGCCTCCACCTGCAAGATTTATTTTATCTCCTTCTAAATAATCAATACTATCTTCGTTACCTAATGCATTTAACATTCCAGGTAATCTAGATCTCATATCATCTACAGTATCTGAATGATTGTCAGTGCCTATCCATTCATCATTAGATCCTGTACCTTCTTTTGTTGCATCAACTAAACCTTGATCTCCTGTATTATCTATTGAAGGATCAGCTAAAAAAACTGCTGGATTAGCTCTAAGAATTATTCTTGCATTTTCACTTCCTGGCCAAGTAAAATTTGCAGCAAATTCAGAATTATTAATATAAAATCCAATAATTCCACCATCAAGATGTTCTAATGTTTTTTGCTTTATTATTGTTCCACTATGATTTTCTAATTGAGCAATTATATCTATACCATCATATCCTACCCAATCATCACTATTTATATAATAAGGAGCCATAAATAGTGCATCATCAGTTTCTAGAATATGTCTAAAAGCATATGTTTCTGTACCAATTACTAGCATACTACTTGGAACTGAAGCTATTGCAGCATGCGCTTTGGGTTGTTGAAACATTCCTGGAGAAGTTATTATTGCAAATACTATAATGAATAGTATTAATGTTAATCTTTTTTTCATATACTTACTTTCACTGGCCAAGGAAGAACCATGTCAATTTCATTAGGTTGAATTTGACCAGTAGCAATTAATGCTAAGATTAAATCTTCACCATTAGATGGATGATCTCCTTGTTTTGAGAAAATGCTATTTAAAATATTTTTAGCTTTTGAATTTATATTACCAGAACTAATTAATTGAGTTTTATTAAAAGATCCCCAACTATCAATAAACTTAAATCCACTACGAGGTCCTTGACGTACTCTTTCTACTAATGTCCATTGAGCTTTAGTTCCAGTAACATTACGGAATAATTTTACAGCTTGTAAATTAGTAATTCTTCTTCTACGATTAGAATGATTACTATCATCATCATCTAAATCAATAAGTAAAGATTTATTTTTATTCTTTGCTGTTTCTGGAATTATCTCAGGTATAATTTCAGGTAATACACCTGTAGCAGGTAATATACCTTCATCTGGTGGTGGATCTTCCTGAGGAGGTGGAGGAGGATCTTCTTCAATTATTTTATCTATTTCTTCAACTGGTGGTGGATCTTCTTGTGGTGGAGGATCTCCTTCTTCTACTGGTGGAGGTACTGTTTCAGGAGGTGGAATTGTTTCAGGTGGAGGAATAACTTCTTCAATAGGTGGTGGAACAACTTCAGGTGGAGGTATAGTTTCTGGAGGAGGTATAACAACAGGTCCTGGTTGAGGATCTATTTCTATTCCTGTATCTGTATCAACTCCTGTATCTGTTCCAGTACTTCCTGAACTTCCAGAATCTCCTGTACTTCCTCCACCTCCAGTTGTTTGTCCTGAAGTTCCATTACCTGTTGTAGTTATTGTTCCAGTTCCAAAATCAGTTTTTACAATAGTTGTAGGAAAACCTGTAGTTGCACCTTTAGTATCTGGAGGTGTTACATCTCCCCCAATAGGACTAGGATTAATTGGACTTGTTATAGGTTGAGAAATTAATTTAGGAAAAGGAGGATGCTTAGTTTTTAATCTATCTAAAACTCCAGGCTTAATTTTAATTCTTGGCTCAACTGGCCCAGGTATAGGTATTAGGAAAGGTTCAGGATCAGGTTTTGCTGGAGGTAATTTTATAGGAAAAGGTTCTGGAAAAATAACAGGTTTAATTTTAGGCCTAGGTATTGTTCTTACTGGAGGTAATTTTCTTTCTGGAGCAAAAATTCTTTCTGGAGCTAATACACCTACTGGAGGTAATACACTTCTTGCAGGAGTTACACTAGTTACACTACCTACAGCTTCATCTAAAGTATCATCTACTTTACGAGCTAAACTACCATCAAACATTTCATTAATTTTAGAAATACCGCGAGCATTAACAATATTACTTGCTTTTGAAGGTCGTGCAGGTCGTCTTGCTAATACATCATCTGCTTTTCTAATTAAATCATCTGTTATATTTTGACGTGGAGTAACTGATTTAAAGGTAGAAGTATCTAAGAAGCCTTCTTTTATAAAGTCATCTCCTTTATCATCTAATAAAGAACGACTAAAGGAGAGTTCATCTAATGAAATTAATTCATCTGAACGTCTTTGTGCAAATTTAGCAATATCAGTTTCTAAACTATCAATTCTTTTAACTGCAGTAGCTTCAAATCTTTCAGCTCTAGGCCCAGTAACTCCTTTTTCTTTAAATTCTCTTAATTGTTTACGAGTAGCAGCTAACTTACTTTCAGAATTCTTAATAGAATCGTCTAAGTTCTTTACTCTAGCTTCTACATCTAACGTTTTCTTAGCAGTTGATTTAGTAAGAGCCAATAATTTCTTAGCAGGTGATGTTATTGGAGAAGTTATTTTTCGTAATCCAGTAACAGGATCAATACCTTTTCTTACTACAGATGATCCTTTAGATTTAGTTCCTAATTTAAGTTTACGAGAAGTAGTAATTGCTTTAGCTTTAACTCCACGACCTGCTGCTTCTAATGCACTACTGACTAATTCTGAAACTACTGAGGCATGTAAATCTGAACCTGCATCTATACCTAATGCTTTAGCTTCAAGAATAGCATTTCGTCGGATTGTTTTTTCTGTAAGACCATGTTTTGCTTGCCTAATTAATTTAGGTGTAGAACGTGCACCTTTAATTCCAACTTTAACAGTTTTACTTATTGCTTGAGCAGGTAAAGTATCTGCAATACCTTTTCCAATCGCAATAGTTGGTTTAGTTACACTAGCTTTTATAATTCTACTTGTTTTAAAAGTACCTGCAGCACCCTTATTTCCAATAAGAGAAGAACTAGTACCAATTTTTTCTAATACTATTTCTCTTATTGATGCAGGTTGTAATTGCGTAATTCCTGGTTCAATTTCTCTTGCAATTAATTTTCTACTACCAGGTTGACGTCCTGTAATTATAGCAGCTTTATCTGAAATACTTTTAGCAGTAGTACCTACTCTTGTAGTCGCTGTAGTTTTTAGTCCAGAAAGTCCACTAGAAGTTCTGCGTAATGCAGCTGATCCTAAGTCTTGAAAAACTTCTCCAATTTGACGTTCAGGAATTGCATCAGAAGCAATACTTTTGGCTGTAACTCTTACGCCTTTAGAAACACCTGCTTTTATTCCTCCAGCTGCACCAGTCTTTACTAATGCAATAGTACCACCAGAAAGTAAAACAGTTGGATCTAATACAGCTTCTAAACCAAACTTAACACCACGAGGTAATTGAGTTTCTTGTTCTGCTTTTCTTAATGCTCCTGCTACACTTCCACCTTCTGCACGAGCTTTATCAAAATTCTCTCTAAAATTCTTTAATGCACTTATATTTTCTTGTGTACCAGGAATTGTAGAACCAACAAATAATGCACCTCCAACAGTAGTTTCACCTGCTGCTGAAATTGCACCAATTATTTTACCTGGAGCAGTTGCTAAATTACCTTGTTGTATAACTTTTCTTTGATCATCTTTAAAAGCTTTTTGTTGAGATTCAGGAAGTTTTACAAAGAAACGTTCTTTACCTTTTGTTGACTTTGTATATTGTCCTTCAGGAATAAAGATTACACCACCAGTAGATGTAGGAACCATTAAACCTTTTTCAGTTGATACTTGTTCGCCTGCAGCATTAAGAACTGGTCTATCAATTTCTTGTGCTGATGTTGAAACTAAAGTATCAACTGAACTATTATCTCCAGCTTTTGAAGGAATAAATCCACCAGCGCTAATTGCACTAGATGCAGTTACTTGAGGTGCAGTTTCTCCTTCAAATAAAACATTATCAAAAGCAGAGATTTCACCCTCTCCAACTAATGCTTTAGATTGTCCAAGGTTTTGTTCAAAATCTCTTTTAGCTTTTGCTAATCCTTGAATTTGATCTTCTAAAGCTTCTTGCTCAGGTGAAGTTTCTCCTTGACCTGTAGTATTTCTATTGAATGCTTTAGATTGAGTAAGTTCTTTACCTTGACGTTCTGCTTCTGCATGAATTAATGTTTCAAGCTCACCTTCACCTAAATTACCAAAAGCTTTACTTTGAGCATGTTCTTTTAATACTTCTCGAATAGTTTCTGCAGTTACATTTTCTCCAATTTCAAAACCTTGAGCAACTGCATCTGCTACTGCATCCTTAAGAGTTATTTCTTGTTCACGTAATTCAATATTAGTTTCTGCTTTTAAAGAACTTGTAATATCTTCATCTATACCTTTATCAACAAGACCTGATAAAGATCCTTCTTTTGCAGTATCTAATTCTTTCTCTGCTTTTATTTGTCTGTTAACTTCTTCTTTAATATCTGAATCAAGTAAGGGAACTCCTGCAATTATACCTAATTCTTCACGTCGCTTTTGATCTCTTTCAAAACGTTCTTTACGTTCTATTTCGGCTTTAGCTGTACGTTCTGCTTTAGCTTTAGCTGCACTAGCTAAGGCATCATCTCTAATTTCTTTTGCAGTTCTTTCTTTAGGGGGAGTTGTAGTTCGTTCTAATAACTCTTTAACAGTTTCATCTGGTTGACCTGCGCCACCATGTATAATTTGTTTTAGAGTTTCGTTTTCTCTATTTTGCTTTTGATTGGTATCTGCAGAAGTTGAATTAGCTTGTTTTTCTCGTTCTTGCCGCTCACGTTCTTCTTTAGCAGCTTTAATGCGATTATTTTTTTCTCTAATTCTACGTGCATTAGTTGCAGCTATTGCTGCTGCTTTTTGTGCTTTACGTTCTTTTAATTCTCTACGGTTATCTGCAGCAATACGATCGCGTCTAGCTTGAGCTTTTGCTTCTTCTTCTCTTGCTTTACGTGCTGCATCTTCTTTTGTTTTTTTAGCTATAGCTTCTGCTGCTACTCTAGCTTCATCTGCATGTTTCTTAGCATCACGTGCATCTTTAGCAGCTAACTCTGCTGCTCGATGTCTACGTTGTTCTTCTTTTCTTAAAGATGCTTCAGTGGTCATAAAATTTAACGTCCAGTGCGAATAGAATGTTCTAATCGTTGTTTAGTATTTTTGAAATCGTCAATAATACTAGGGTCAATAAGTGCTGTTATTTCATTATTTAATATAAATTCAACTTTTTCTAAAGCTTTAACTTTAGTCATAATAGGAACTTTACGTTCTACTACATGTTGAATAATATTTTTATTAAGTTTTTTTAACTCTTTTTCCATCTCTTCTTTTTGGGTCATGAATGAAATCCACCAAGTTTGTTATTCATCCATTTAGCAGCTGCTTTTTTAACTTGTTCTTCTGAAAGATATTCTACTTTTAATGTTCCATGCACGCGTTCAGGATTTCTAAATAAAAGAACTTCATCAGTTAAACTATTTCCCCTAAATCTAATAATAAATTGAGGAATTCTTTCCTCTCCAGATTTACGTTCAATTACAAAATGCGTTTGATCCTGCCGCTCATCATCAAAGACTGGGGTTCTTATATCTACAGCTAACATTTCAGCTAATACTTTAATTGGCATAATAAAATCCTATTAAATTTTCCCTACTTTTTTAAGTATTTTAATATCTAAATTAATTAAACGTTCTCTACTTTTAAGTTTAGCTAATTTAGCTGAATCGGGATATTCTTTATTTAATTCATCTGCTCTTTATCTTTCAATTTCGCCAATGTCAGCTAGTAAATCAGGTATATTGAGTCCCATTAAAATTCACTCAGGCTTCTAGATGAAATTTCATCTGCTAATGCATTTAACAAATTAAGTTTGTAATGTCTTATATCATCTTTTTCATCAGTATTAGATTCTAATAGTTGATCTAATCTATTTTTTGCATCTACTAAAGAAGGGAGAGATGCTTTCTTTATAAAACGTTCTAATTTCTTACTTTCAGTAACTGTTTTTGCTAATTTAGTTGTATCTCCAGTTAAAGCACTAACATCAATATTAATTATTGGAGATTTTTTATCTGCTTTTGGAGCTTTATCATCTAAAGAAGTTAAAGATGCTTCAAAGTCTTCAGTTCTAGCAGATCTAAAAACTCTATCTGCTTCTTCATCAAAATCAGTATTCATATCTTGATCTAATTGAGGAAGATCTGCAGAATTAATTTCTAAAGCATTTGGAATACCCGTTGTTTCTAATGGATTACTATTCATTTGCAGAATTTCTTCTGCATCTAATTGAATAGGTACAAATTTATTATCTAAAGGTTTTCTATCTGATGTCTTTAATTCTAAAGGCCCGCCATCAGGTGTAGGAGGATCTCTAAAGAATTGTTTTTGTTCTTCAATAGGATTTGGTCCACCACCACCTACTGAAGGAGGATCTCTAAAGAATTGTTTTTGTTCTTCAATAGGATTTGGTCCACCACCACCTACTGAAGGAGGATCTCTAAAGAATTGTTTTTGTTCTTCAATAGGATTTGGTCCACCACCACCTACTGAAGGAGGATCTCTAAAGAATTGTTTTTGTTCTTCAATAGGATTTGGTCCACCACCACCTACTGTAGTTGGCTCACTAGTTATAGGTGATGTTGTAGGTCTTTCTTCTGGGGGATTAGGATTCCTAGGCAGATTTGAGGGTAATTTAATTTCTTCTGTCATTTTAATTCCTAACTATCTAAAGAATCATCAAAAATATGTGCACCAGCAGAAATTCTACCTGTACGTTTTTCTAATTCAACCCCTAAATCATGAATAACAATATCAATTTTATTATTCACTACTTTAATATCGGGGAGAGTATCTAAATCAGCAAAAACTTTATTCTGTAATGTATCTACTTGCGAAGTATTTAAATCTCGCAAGCCACCACGTTTAATTAACTTATAAATAGCAAGAAGCCTAGTAACTGCTTCTTTTTGTCTTGGCATTAAAGTCATTATACTTAATTTCTACTAAAAAGTTTTCGTAACGAATATCTTCCTGTTCTTCAGGAGTTAATTCATCAAAAGTTAAATCATCTTCAAAATGTCTATTTGCCATTTAATTAAACTCCGAGGAAAGTCCGCGACTAATTAATTCTTCTTCAACTGCATTTAATAACATAGTAGCTTTATTTAATTCTTTTTCTACAATACCTTTTGCATAACCTTCTTTTATATTTTCATGTTTTTTGAAAGAAAATATACGTTCTTCAATTTGTCTTTGCAATCTAAGAAGTTGATTATCAGATGCTCTTTTTATAATATTAATATCATAATCATTTAAAAGATTTCTGTTTTCTAAATACATTAAATTTTTCCTTGCCTTTCAAGTCTCCGAAATTGATTAAACAGGTCACGTTGTTGATCTATAGTTAATGCATTAAAATCTTGTGGAGACATATCAATAAAATCTAATAATTTAGCTAAACGTTCAGGGCTAACATTTAATGTGTTAGATAAATGATTAAGAACTTTTACTTGTTGTTCTATGTCACCTAATAAAGAATCAAGGTTAGCCATGAAATTTAACCAAAGTCACTCTTGTCAAAAGTCATAGATCCCCCCTTACCCATCATAGGAGAGTCAATACTATTACGGCCTTTTACTGATTTATTTAATGCTTCAAGTTCAGCATTTAATTTACGAATACGACCTTGAGAACCTGCACCCATATCATCAGTAACTTGAATTTCACGAATTTTTCGTTCTGTTTCCCCAATTTTAGCACTGAGATCCATAATGCTCATGTTATCGTAACTACTCATTTTAGCTTTTCCTCTTTAAAGAACACCAAGAAAACGTTTTCGTTTTCCATTATTTTTTCCAATAATTTCTTCATCTGTAGGGTTTAATTCTTCATTAGAAGTATTACCCATCATAGTAGTACCTTGACGTCTTACAATTTGAGTATTCCCTCCAGATTTTGAAAATGCTTTTACTTCTTCTTCAGTCATAATAGCACTTATATCAATATCGACTTCTTTAATTAAACCCATAGAACGAAACTTTATACGAACAATACTATCGCCAAGTTTCTTTACTATTTTTGCTTTTTTCCAGCCTCTACCAACAGGTACTCTTACCGTATCTCCTGGCATTAATAAATTTTCTTTAAGTTGTGATGGAGTTGTCATAATTTATCGCTTAAGAGGGCGCCTAAACTTAATTGTGGTTTCCTCTTGTTTGCCTCGTTTTAAATCTATAATGTCTTGTTTAACTTTAGGATTCTGACCATCTAATTGCAATTGAGTAATTAACTTTGAAATATCATTGCTACCACCTGTAGAACGAGAACGAGAATGCGAACGTGCAGGCATTCTTAACTCATCCATATCAGTAAAAGGGTCAGTTTCAAATTCTGGTTCACTAAAATCAAATTCAGGTCTGTCAAAAGACATTAAACTTTCACCTAAATTATCAGCAAATCTACTTGCAGTTTCTGCAACATTTGCTTTAGTTTGAGTAAAATCTTTCTTTAATGCATCAACTTTCTTTTGACGTACTTGTGCTTTATTTTTTCTAGCTTCTGAAACTCTTTTAGCTTCTTCAGAGGCTATTGCCATATCGGTTGTAGAAGCTGCTTTTGTTTTTTGTTTCTTTAAAGCTTCTATTTTATTATTATTAGTTTCAAATTCTCTTCCAAGAATTTTTGCTACTTCATTTGTTAATGTATCAGGAGGTTTAAGAAGAGTTTTTCCAATAAGATCATTTCGTTCTTCTAATCGAGTAATTTCTGCTTGATTAGCTTGAAGTTCTTGTTGAGTTAAAGGGCGACCTTGGCCTGATGAAATAGCAATTAATTCACGCTCTCTATCAGAAAGTTTACTTAAATCATCGCCTTTAATTACCCCTCTAGCAAAACGTCCAACACCTTTTAATCCCCTATTTCCAATAGGAGCTGCTACATTAATACTAGAAATACCTAAGTTACCAACACCAACTAAACTACGGCCCCCAATTTTAGCGGTTCCTATAGGAGCTTTAATTAATGATCTACCAATTGTAGCTGAGTTATTTCCTAATTCTCTAACATTTTGTTGAAGTTCAGGATTTGTACGAAGATTTTCAATTCCTTGACCAATTCTTCGTTTTTCTAAACTAACTAATGCTTTTCCTGTAGATCCTACAGTTCTACTAACATCTACAATTTGACCAGTAACGTCAGAAGTAATATCAGAAGCTAAACTACCAGCTGTACTTGAAGATCTTTTAATACTACTTCCTGTACGTTTTGCTAAATCTTTAAATCTTTGATTACGGGATTGTGGAATAGCAACTGAAGTAGATTGAACTTCTAATTCTTTAGCTACTTTAAGTCTATCACTAACAATATCTCCTGCTTGTTCTTCTGTAAGCGGAGTTTTAGGTTTTGTTGTTTCTCGTAATCCTGGAGTAGAAGTAGAAGCAACCAGTTCAGATGACTTTGATGGATATTTAATATCTAATTCTTTAGCAACTTGCAGTCCATCATTAACTATTTTATCTGCTTCTTCTTTTGATGAAACATTAGCTTCAGGAGTAGATAAATCAGGAATTTGTGAAAAACCTTTTTTAATTACAGGTTCTTCAGGTTCTACTTGAGGTGCAACTTGTGGACCTTGAATAGGCTCAAGTTTTCTTGCACTACTAAAATTATCTTTAACAATTTCTAAAGAAGATTCTTTTTGTTCTTCTTCCGAAATCTCTTCTTCACTTTTATTTTTAAAGAAAGCCATGTAATTTTTATTCTCTTTAATTAGATTTAAAAATAGGGTTGGAAAAGCTTCATAAGTAAAACCTCCCCAACCCTAAGATAAAATTTCTTTAATAAATTCTAGTAATTAAACACTACGTTCTTACGTGTCGTTGTCGTATTAAGAACGTCGTGCGAAGAACAGAGACACTGCGGCCACGATAAGTGACGCAACGAAGATGATCGGTAAGAGATCAACCAAGTCAAGCACAGTCTGTGGAGTTGTACCAGTGTCCAAGTTGTTGACGGTAGTCACAATCGTCGGAACGAGAGAAACACCTACAACTAGCGCGATAAGGCCACCGATAAGTAAAGGTACCATTGCCATGTTGCTTTTTTCCTCCTTCCCGTTCTACAAGAGAACTTTGAAAGTTAAATACTTAATTAAAAATATTTAACGCCGTCATTAGTGAGTAAGTTTTATCCACCAAACAATTCTAATAGATTAAACTAAGTTTATTGTTAGTAAGTATGACAAAACTTCCTCAAGTCATATGTTATTATAAACGGGATAAATTAGCAAGGAACGCTTCACCCCCATCTTATTCCTTGTAACTCTATTTATTTAGACATAAAAAGAGCGTAGATCAAAAGAAATACGCTCAATTTATATTATTTATTTAATTAATTAATCTTAATACTCTTCTGCATCTTCACTTGTTTTTGGAACATTACTAAAATCAGGTCCACCATTAAAACTTACATTAGGAACAATTTCTAAATTATCATCTTCGTTTGTTGCTTTTTCTTCAACATTAGTTTCTTCTTCATTTTCTGCTGTATCTGCATAACTAGAAGTAGGTTGAGGACCAGGAACTTGTGGATTATATTCTTCACCAGTTTCCATATCTTCAGAAGAAAGTTTTAATGATTTAATTGACATTCCTAAATCATGGAATGAAATTGTTATTGATAATGCATTTGGTTGAAGTACTTGATACAAATCTGAAAATAAAATTTTAATATAAGTTTCAGCAGATAAAGGTAATTTAGCTAATTGATTTAAATATTCCTCAAAAAATGTATCATTCAAATACAAATCATTAGGAATATAAGCTCCATCTAAACTACATGGAACAAATCGTTCTGAAACTTCATCTTGATAAATTGCACGTTGACTTTCAAATTTAATTAAAGGTTCTGGTAAATTATCTATATCAACTGCTTCATCAGTTTTTAGAACACTACGAAGAGTAACTCGAATTTGTTCTGCTTCTGATAACTCTTCTACTTCTTCAACTTCTTCTGTAGTTCCTAGCACATCAGCAAGAGGAGATACATCATCATCTTCTATAATATCTTGAATAATTGATTCGTTTTCTTCCATTATACTTTCATTCCAATCTTATCTGGATTTTCTACTACCCATTTGTTATCAATTTTTGAAACTTTGGTTGTATTTTTCCAATTAGTTCCAATCTCTGCTTCTACTGCAAAAGGCACCTCTTTAAATATTGGATATTTATCTCCTAAGTATCTTGCTGGAGCACTTGTCATATACTCCGTAGTTGTTGTTAAGACTTCTTCCCAATTGTTTTTATCCGCTTCAACAAAGATTGCATCATGATATGTTGTATCCACAAAAGCGTCCATAGAATTTTCATAATGATTATGCACATCCACTGCAGCTGCTACATTAATTTCACTCGCAGGTCCCTGTACTGGCGAGTTAATCATTTGATTTAATAAGTGTTTGAAAGCTTTATTATCATTAGGAACTAAAGGACAATGTCGTTTACGTCCAGTAACAGTTTCTATATATCCTTTATCAAAGATTTCATTTTTAATAGTATCTTTAAATTCATCAGCTTCAGGACAAAGTTCATTAAAAGCTTCTCTAACTTTCTTCATTTCCTGAATTAAACTTTGGAACCAAAATTCATAAGCTTGCTTATCTGTTACTACTTGTTCATAATAAGAAAGATCTGAAAGTCTTAATGCTTGTAAAGCTGATGGAGTAGCAGAAATTGCATTTTGATAATCTCCAGCATTAAATAAAGTACCAAATACTACATTCTTAATTCGTGTTCTTACATCTGGATTTAATGCATAAGCTTTTTCATAATTAGGATCCATTAATACTCCGAAATAACCATGTACATCAACACCTTTCATAAAGGCATCAATCATAGATTCTGCACCTGTTATTCCAGCAAAAAATCTTAATTCAAATTGTGCTTGGTCAATTTTTAACATCCAATAATCATTTGGATAGTAAGGGATAAACATCTCCCCTACTCTTGAACTTTTCTTTACATTAAGTATCGCAGGATTGGAGGTAGCAATTCTACCTGTGCGTAAAGTAAGATCAAAATGTGGATGAATACAAATATCACCATAAGCATCTCCTGCTATACTTAAATAATATGCATCAATATCATGTGTAGCTTCTCTATATTCTTTAATAGCTTGAATAATATCTAATTGAGGAAGTTGTTCAAATAATTTTTTGTTAGTAGATCTTACTTCCTTTCCTCTTTCAATAGGAAGAGATATTTCTAGTTTATCATATAATAATTCAGCTACTTGTTTTGGACTATTAGGATTAAAAGTTTCAAAACCATTATCATATGCTATTTGATCTATACGTTCTTCAAATATTTTAGCTGCAAGTTTTTTAGTGTCATCAACTAATCCAATAGTTTTTCCTGCATCTATTCTTAATCCTCTAGTCCTAATATCTGAGAACATATTAAGAGCTGGAATAGAAAATACATCATGAACATTTTTATCTCCTTCATCCATTTCTTTATCATAAAATATATGATGAAGTTCTTCTGTTCCAGGAGAATCAAATGCAGCATATTTATATAATTCTTTACGTGGTATTTGTGTCCATCTAAATACAGCTTTTTCTTTTTTAGATTTAGCATACCTATTAATAAACTCCATAATAGGAGTATCCCAATCAGGCCATCCTAAACGTAATCTAGCTTGATATTTTAATGAATGACTTCTTGCATTTTCATTTGTAATATGACTTTCAAGAAGAGTATCATATTCTACTTCTATATCAATTCCAAAACTACCTAATTGGGGTTTATCAAAATTAGCGTTTTGAAGTATAAATCTAAATTTAGGATTTTCTAAAAAAGATTTTATTCTTTCATAATATATTTTAGTTTCTTCATATGTCTCAGCAGGAAATATAATATCCCATTTTAAAGTAGAGAAATTATAATCCATTTTTACATTAGCGGGCCATTCAATAATATAAGATTTATTATTATTTAAAGCTTTAGAACTAACTTGAATACAAATAATTTCATCATATAATTTCAAATTAGCTGTTTCAATATCAAGAGCAACAGGAACATTATCTGGTATTAATTCTTCTAATGCAGTAATTTGTTCAACTGTATTAAGAATTTCATATTCAGGTTCTGGAATTGGTTTTAAATAATTGGAAATCCCATGAAAAAGTCCATCAACATATTCCTGATAAAAACTTGTTCCAGTAGGACGTACAACATAGGCAGGATGAACAGAACTAATAATATTCGAGATAAATTTCTTACCATGATCTAATACCGATCGTCTATTTACTTTAGTATAACTACCATGCTTATCTAAAATAGTTCCTGTATATACATCTGTAGTTTTTAATCCTTCAGGTCCCATTCCAATAATAAGTTCTGGTTTATAAGTTTCAAGAAGATGCCATACTCCTTTATAACAATGATTTCTAGCATCTTCATTTACTTCTTCATTTGAATGTGGAGAACAGAGAACAGAATTTAAATAAATCTGTTTATCCATCCAAGGAATTAATTTTTTTAATCCTTGAGTAACCTGCTTAAGTAATTTACCTGCTTCTCCAATAAATACTTGTCCAGCTTTTGCTTCTTCTTCATCTGGATAATTTCCTACCCATGCAACATTACATGTAGAATATCCATCTTTAGTTCTTATTTCTGTTACATCAGGAGGTACAAATGTATTGTCTCTTAAAGGACAAGTATTACAATCTGCATAAGGAGTTTTAGCAGTAAAGTTTTCTTTTAATTTAAGGGGCAAATTAATTTACATTCGTTTTAGTAAGATTACTTGTAGCATATTTCATAATTCTACGATCTCTAATGGGTTCATTCATATGTCTCATAGCATGAGGACATATATTATTTTTTAATTTGCCAGGACATGGATACCAATTACCATCATGTTCATTTACAAAATCTAGAGAACAAATATCTTCTTTTGGTAAATACATATATTTCCATGGAGTTTTAAGAATTAAATCATTACCTAGATCTAATAACAAAGGTCCACCTATTGCAGCTACAGGATATGCATCTATTATTAATGTAGGATTATCTTTAAAGTATAACCATGAATGTTGATGAAAAGAACCAAATGTTCCACGTTGATGAACTAAATTTGGTGAATGTCGTCTTTCTAGACTATGACATACTGCATGACATGTTATATCAACTTCCAATAATATAATTGGAGTCCATTCTTTAATATCATTAAATATTTCTTGTTCTTTATCTGTTAATTTTTTAGTTAAATATTCAGACATTATATATCTATTCCATTTCCCATATCAATTATTTGAGGATTATCGTTGCTTTCAGCAGCTTGTCTTGCAAGTTTATCTACTACTTGATTAAATCTATGAATAGGATGTTGAGTACCTATTTTATGTCCTTTAACCCAATCAAAATGAATTAGAATTTTTTTATCTTTTAACATAGATATAAAATCTCTAATTTCTTCAACTAATAGTATATTAGCTCTTGCAACTTGTTTTTTATAAAGAACTCCAATAACATACTGACTATCAGTTATAAGATTAAATTTTGCTTTTAAAGGAAATTCATTTATAAGTTGTAAACCTAAATATGCTGCAGTTAATTCTGCTACTGAATTTGTAGCTTCTTCTATATGTTTACATCTTACAGCAACAAATTTTTCTTTTACTACTAATATCGCAGCTCCACCTGAAGGCCCTGGATTACCTAAAGAAGATCCATCAGTATATACATTAAACGTTGCAGGGAAAGAAGCTTTTACAATTGGCATAAATAAGATTACTCAACTATTTGCAAGAATTACCATAGGATTACCATGACATAATTTAGGAGCACATACACAAACTACATTTTTACCTTTAACTAATATTTTAATCTTTTCTTTTAACTTAAGATTAGTATTAATTAAATCATCAAACTTTTTTACTACCCATTCTCTATTTTGACCTTCTTCAATTTTAAAAGGGTTACCTAATCCATGTGGTCCTTGTCTAGTAATATCAATAGCATTTATTAATTCTTTTTTTGTTGCAGTATGCTTATTCAAAATTTTTGCAATAAGAATAGGTTGACAGATTAAATCTGAAGAACGTACTCTATGAGTAATTCCACCTACTGGACAACCTTTTTGTCCATGAATAATACAAGAAGAAAAATCATAAAGAATACTATTATGAATTCCTAATCCATCTGTAATATCCATTACTTCTTGCAAAGTTTTCAATTTTTTTCTTCCTCTACGATGCATAAATGATCATGCATACTTTCTTTAATTGATTCATTTTTAATTACTATCCAATAATATTGATCAGGATCTTTACTTTCAGCTGCTGCAATAACAAAAGGACAATTTAATTTATGATAATTTCTACCATTTTTATGCACTGCTATTAATTCAGTCACATGAGTTTCAGTAGTCTTAGCATCATTCTTACGAATTACTTGATCCATTGCTTGAAGGAATCTCATATCTTCACTAAAAAGGTATGGAAAATTATTAGCAACAACTAAACAATCAGCAAGTTCCTCAAAAATTCTTTGAAAATCTTCTGAAGTTAATTCACCCAATTGAAGTATTTGTTTGACTTCATTAATTTCTTCTTCAAGAGTTCCAAGCATTCTACGAATTTTTAATTCAATTGTATTATAATTTTTAGCATCAATTTTAGGAACATTAAATCTTTCCATTAATTGAAAAGTTGAATATGCCATTTCTTCTGCTACTGTTTGATAATCGTTTGACATTTAATAAAATCTTTCTGCAAATAATGATGTTCTTGTCATTCTTATCCAAAGTATATAAACAATAATAATAACTAAAATTGCTGCAAACATATACATTGTAAAAAGATTTTGTAAATATAGGATATAAAACTATACTAAAAAATAAAAGTATTGAAGCAATTACAATCATTGTTACAGAATAAATTTGTTGCCTAAAATTATTATTCGACCAAATAAAAAGAGCTATTCCACAAAATAAACCAACAGAACTTAATATCGACCACAACCAATAATAATGAAAAGGTAAAAAACTAAAAAAAATCTTCCATAATAATCAACTTTCAAATTACAAATTTATTTTAATATTTTATTTTAAAATTTTATTTTAAAATTTTATTTTAATACTTCCCTAAGCTCGCTTACATTTTTATGTGTCCATTCATTAAAAGTTTCTTGTGAATATTGAAAATTTAATGGAGGTAAGAATGGACGATCTTCAGCTAATCTTCTACCTTGTAAACCTAATTTAATAGGATAAGAAGTAATTAAACTTTTAAAGATAGAATTTTTATAACCTAATACTTCTTTATATCCTTCCCATACACCAAGTAAATGAAATTCTACATCAGAAAAATCAATAGGATGATCCCAATCTGTAATTTTAACTAAAGTATCTACTAAACCTGTTCTGCCATATTTATAAAGAGATTCTAATTTTTTTCCTAATAAAATACGTACAATAAAAGGTCTAATATTAGGAAGATTTTTTGTAAGAATAGAAACTTCTTTATCTCCATTCTCTACAATCCATAATTCAATATCAGCTTCTAATCCAGAAAGAATAGCTAAAGAAGATTGAATTTGATCTGGAGATATTACAACAGCTTTTAAAAACTTTTGAAATTTTATACTACCTTCAAATTCACCAAACCAAAGAAGTTTGCGTAATCTATGATCTGCATATATCTCTGCAAAATCTACACCACGTAAATCTAAAACAACTGGATATTCCATGCGATTTAATGCACGTAACCATCCATGATAATCTGGTCGATCTAAGTAACAAGCAAAAAGATATTGATATTTATTTTCAGCAGTATATTTTTCAATTATATTTAACGGAGCGTTAACAATTAAATCCATTTAATTTTCTTTTATTAATTCTTTATATTTTTCTTCCGCTGCTTGAAAATCTTCATAATTTAATCTATGAGTTTTTCCACATAAACCTACAGCAATAATATAATCAATAGCATCATTAGATAAACCATATCTAGGAGTAGGACATATTTCATCTAAAACATGCCCTTCACAATGTATAGTATGATAATGAATTTCAGTAGTCATTTTAATCCGTAAGTTCTAAATATGTTCCAGGTCGTTTTAATTTATCTGAAATAAGTTGAATTTGAGGCATTGTATTTTCATGTAAAGCATTTAGTACTTCTTCCTCATCTCCTTTACGTAATCTAACTCTTGAATTAAAAGTATTACCTGCAGTAGTATAAATTAATTCTTCAGCTATTTCTGGATATCTCATTTTTACATCTTCAATATCTAAATGATCAGTTTCAGAAACAGATCTAGAAATTGTATATGTTAAATCTCTATCTCCAACAATAACTTTTTTAGCTTCTAACTTATTTAATATTTGTTCAGAACGTAAACGAAGAAAATCTCTTACTGCATCATATTGATTTTTAAGTTGACTAGTTACTGCTAATGCTTGTCCAATTAAAACTAATTCAGTTTCTATATCTTCTTCTAAATCAATACCCTTTAAAGTCTTAAAGAATTCTGGACGACAATACTCCATTACAGAACAACTAGCACATTGAAAAGATTTTTTATCATACATTTCTTCTGGAACATAAATCTTATCAAAATCTTCAGGGTCTTTAAGTTTTTTTGTACTTGCTCTTACTTTTTCTACTTCTGCAAGTCTACTTTCAAAACGAGACAAAATTTCATTTCGTTTTTCTTCTGGCCAATCAAAATAATAATCCCAAATATCAGGTGGATCTAACGAAATTCCTACAATAGCTCCTTTAGTTGGAACTGGTAAACCTTTGTCAGTAGGAAAATCTCGCATACAAGAAAGAAGTTGAAAAGTTGCAGCTTCTTCAGAAAGATAACCATGCTTCTTAAACTTATTATAACGACTTGATGCCATTTTCTTAAGTTCAAGTAATACTGTACCTTCAACTCCTTTAGTATCTACAACTAAATAAAGTTGATCAGTTTTTCCTGTATGCCAAGTATAAACATCCATATCAACACGAATAGGAACTTGATCTGCAAGAATTCTAAACTCTGCATTCATTAATACTTCCTTAGCCATATCGTTAAGGAAGAATTCTAACATGTGTTCAGAAGAAAATCCAGTCTGAAAATTAAACAAAGTTTGTAAAGGAAAATTAATAGTTGTATTATGCTTAAATTGTAAAGCAAATTCCCTTGTACACATAGAAACTACATTGGACATTCCAATATAAGGTTTCTTAAATTTCATATAATTAGGAGATTCGCTAATAATTTTCCTTATAAAAGGATTATAACGTTTATATTGTTCTGGATTTTCAGTTGGCATTTATTCAACTACCTCTACATTACTTTCCACTTGATTGTATATTACAGGAAGCAAATCTTCTAATCTATCTAATGTATTATCACCATCAATATAACTTTCATCATGTTTTAGATAAACTGTAACAGATGCCATCCTAGCAAGTAATTTTAATAATACATCTTTTGGATCCCCTATAAAACCTGTTTGTTCTATATGTTTTGATCCTCTATACTTTCTACCTTGTTTTACCCATTCATGAGTTACATGATCTACATAATCTTGAAAAGGACCTCTAGTATCATCTGCTTTTTCATTTAAATTATCATAATTTTCATATCCACAATTAGCGCAAGTAGGAATTCCATCAGTAACTTTTATCGCCCCTTGACAACGAGGACAACCAGAAAGTTGATATGTTAAAGGTTGCATTTATACTATACTCTTAATTTACAGATTTATATAAAGCTAAAGCAATTATAACAAGAGGGAAGATTAATCCTGCAACAGTGCCTCCTGGTCTACGTTTCCACATATCAAAAGAACCTGAAAAGATGAGAAAAGAAGTGGCAAGAAAGAACATAGAAGCTAAAATACCATGAAGATTTACTGTTGTTGCAGTAGACGCAAAAATTAATGTTAAATATAAAGCTCCAACTGCAGCTACTAATTTAACTATTGGTCCATCTGCATCATACCAAATAGCTTCCATATTATAATAGAAATCATCTGGATCTTCAGAATCTTTTTTAGCATCACGTTCCCCATAAAGACCACGTGTAATATTTTCTACTTCTGTTAAATCTCTTTGATCTTCTTTAGCTGCACGAGTACGTCTAACTCTTCGCATTCTATTTTTGTTTGCTTTTTCAGATGACATAAAATATTATCTCCTATTTCCTTTAGCTCTATTACGAGCATGTCTTTCTTTTTTCTTTTGAGACTTAGATTTAGAATTAAATACTTTACGTCTAATCTTTAAGCCTGATTGCTCCCCATGAACCCAATTTTCTTGTTTAAAGAGTTCGCGAGGATCAAACATAAATTTTAGTATTGATATTAATTTTTTCATTATGCAGCAGGATTAGGTTGTACTTTTTCATCCTCTTCTTTTTTCTTTGCAGTAACTTCCTTAGTTTTCTTCATAAGTTCTGCAAGAATTTGATCTGAAGCAAGTCCAGGTCCATCTACTGCGCGAGCTACACTATAAATATAAGTTTGAGTTCTAAAAAGTCTTGTACCCTTAGTCTTAATAAGTTCTAGATTACCATTAATCTCAGGATAAAAAGCAAGATTCTTATGCTTCAATGCAAGAGTAAGATCAGACAAATGGAAATGAAAAATTCCTAGATTAACTAAGTCAGTATAAGTAAAAGACTTAAAAGCCTGATTACCAATAACATTTTCATTAATACTTTCAACCATATCCCAAGCATTATCAATATTCTCAGACATTAATTAAGAACCTTTCTTAGTAGTAAGCAAATCATTTTCATAAAGTGTATTAAGTGAATCTTTATAAGATTCAACAAGTCTAGTAATTGCAGCTCTTGGATTAGCACCAACTACAGTTAAATTATGTGCTACATCTCTTGCAATATAACTAGTCTGCCCATCTTTTTCAATTTTAATTAAATCTATATATTCTGGTTGCATCTCTTTTTCTCATTCATTAAAATAAAACTAACTTATTAATTTTTTATTAAAATTATATCAAATCATTTTTTGCTCCTAGTAATGCTCTACTATTATGTTTACCCCAAAAATTAGGATCTACCATACCTCGCATAACATCATTTTTTGCATCTTTACGTTTAGTATGATCTTCTAAAGCAGTTACTTCAAAAGCCATATCATCTACTTCAAACTTTTTTATTTCGGGATCATACTTTTTATATTCTATACTCATATTTAAAAATTTAATCCTAATATTAAACCTAAAGCTAAAACTGTGCAAACTGAAATCGATAAGGCAGATAACATAGCCAATCCTATATCTCCTTCATCTGTACTAAAATATTTAAATGTTGTAATCAAAAATACAATAGCAGAAATAATTAAACCTATTATAAATAATATTTCAAACACTTTCTAATTCCTACACACTTAAGATCTAAATTTCGTATTTGGGCCTCAATAATTAAATATTCATACTCAGGAGCTACATACATAATTACATTTTCAGCTTGAGAATTAATTTATTTGCTTGCTTCATATTCTGCCATAGATCCTGAAGTTAAAGAAGATGCTGCACCAAGTTCATATAATACTTTTCCAAAAGCAGGTGAAACACATTGTCTATGTATCATTTTTAAAATATTTAAAAGATGTGAATCTGATAATTCAGATACAGGAATTTTTGCTCCTGTTCTAGTAGTCCAAACTTGTTCTATAGATTTTTCTTTTACTTGTGTTGCTTTAATAATCATAATTTAAATCTTTTTAATTTCCAATACAATTAAATAAATAAAAATCTTTTGAACTTTGTGAAATTCGTTCTGTAGTTTGAACTGCAATTTCTATCTCACTACAATTAATTGAAACTAATGGTGTATTATTAAATAGCCAAATGCTTGTAAAAATGGTAGCTGCAATAAAAGATAAAACACCTAAACCAGAAAACATAAGTATAACTTTTTGAGGTTGATATTTATAAGCCATAAAAGGAATCGTTATAAGTCCTGAAGATGCAGTGAGCCAAAAAACAAATATATATATATCATTTTATAAATTTCCTAATTAAATACAATTAAAAATATAATAACGTAATTCTAAAATACTAACCCAATCATTTTTAAAATACTTTTGTAAAATTGTTTCACATTTTATTTACCTAATTTATTTTTCATAAATTTAATATTATATTCTTTCTTTTCAGTTAATTTTTCTTTTTCCTCTCGTTGTTCAAGATATCTACCAATTATTAACCAAGGAATCATACTAAACATTCCATACATAAGTAAACAAATTATACCTAATCGTATACTGCTGCCTATAGATTCATCTTTAATAGCATCTAAATAGATTAGAAGTGTTGTATAAAAACCTATAACAATAATTATAATACATATGCTAGCCCAAAAACCAAACCATTTATAAAACATAATTTTTTTCATTTAAAATTGGTACCTCAGATAGGACTTGAACCTACACTCTCGATTAAGAGAAACGGATTTTAAGTCCGTCGCGTCTACCATTCCGCCACTGAGGTATGAAATATATTTAAACTTTAATTACCAACCATTATTTTCTTTATCTGTATCAGTAGCTTTCAGAAAAAGAGATCCACAATTTTGACATAATCCAAAAGGAAAAGATATTTTATTAGTTTCATCTTTCAATTTATTTTCATAAAGAGTAAATCTAATTCTTAATGCTGGCCCATCAATTTCAGAACCTACACCTTGTTCAATATTAGTTACAGTTTTACCTGATATACTAATACTTTCTACATCTGATTGATTTCTAACATCAACATGAGGTGCACCCCCTCTAGCAGCACAATAACTTCTAGTATACATTATAATTTTCCTTTAAATATAAATAAAGTGGAAGGAATGGCGGCACAAAGTTTATGGTTCGTTACAAGTGCGTCTGAAGCAGCTGCTAAGAAACTTTGGCTTTCCTGAATAAGTATCCAACCGTATGCAGTACACTTATCCTTACCATGTTAAATCATGGTTCCCACAAAAGCAAGTAATTCAAAAAACCTAAGACATTCTCAAAAGTTTTAAGAAAAAGTTACTTGCAAAATAAAAGAGTGTAGAGAATGCAAACGCTGGACTTAATGTCAATTGATGTTCCAGTTGTCATTTATTCTACACTCTTTATAAATAAGTTAAGTATTAGCTTTTGTAGTACTAGCTACACCATCACTAAAACCTTTTTTATATCTTCTATCATATCCTTCATTTCCTGAACGAATTACAGTAAAGTAAAGAGCAGAAACACCTACTCCCATCAATACCATTGCAACTCCAAGGCCTACTTCAATAAATTCAAATTGCATTTTCTTTTCCTTCTTTTTGATAATGTTTCGAGAAACTTAATAGATGATGATGACACACTAGAAACCGAAGTCTCATTACTGCGTGGCATCAACAGAGCTAGCTAGGTGTCTTTCTAAAGAATTCTCACTAGAGGTTGGGATTACCAACATTCGTTTTAGAAAGCTTTCTCTCCAGCAACGTGATTGTTTAACTACCGCTTCTCGCGTCTATAGTCTTCATCACGAAAACATTATTCAATTTTAAACTTTTAATTAATTTTTAATAAAAAAACTTAATTCAAACTATTAATTAAACAGCTTTAGTTAAGCTGCGGCTTCTTCAGTCTCTTCAAAACCTACTTCGCGTGGATCGTCAAGAGGCATGTGCTCATTAATGTTGTTACTCGTGTAACGATCATCATTACCAGGACCAATTCGCAACTTCAACTCAGAACCATTAACTTCATCAGTATCAAACTCAAATGCTTCACGTGCAGCCATATCATCTTTTGCAGGAGTTTCTACACCACATGCATTAAGAAGTTGTTCCCAACTCCACATTGACTGCGGAAGTTGCACATAGTTACCAAAAAGAATTCGTCCCTTTGCTGATTCTGGCTCACTAATCTGAAAACGAACAGTGTGCATCTCATCACCATTCTTTGAATTACCGATGTCATACTTAACAACTGCAACTCTTACAATACCTGTTGGCAGCATCTCAAATGAAGACTTCTCACCAAGATTTGCTCGTACTACTGGACTCATTGTTTAGTTTCTCCAATTACTTTGTTTTTTTCTTCTAAATACATAGTAAAAATTTCTTTAATACTAGGTTTCTTCATTTCCTTAGGCATTAAATTTAAACGGTCCCGCGAAATATAACTAGAAAGAGGTTTAAAAGTTAAAACGGGTTCACCATTAACTAATTTCATACGACCGATTAATCCAAAGTTACTAAGAATAGTATTCATAGTTCTTGGATTTATATCAAGTCCTGTAAACTCTACACCGCTCACCTGCCTTGTGTACTCGTTTGCCGTCGCAATTAGATGGGTAGGAAATAGACGTAATCTATTTGTTATTTTTCTAATTCTATGTAAGAGATAATTCCAATGTTGAATATCAGGAACTTCTCTTGCTTTTGGATCAGAATCCATTACAGATTCCATAGTAACTTCTGCTAATTTAGTATAACCATCAAGCACAATTACATTAAAAGGAAATTCAATATCTTCTTCAATACATTTTTTTCTTTGCTTTTCTAATCTATCAATTATTGCAAGAAGTGCTTTATAAATATCTATTTTATTTTTATTAGCTGGTTTTTTTAAATAAAGATCATTAGCTGCTGCATATGCTTGAACATCAATTACTGGTATTCCCATTCTTTTTGCAGAAGCTGCTCCACTTTCTAAATCAATAAATGCAGGTTTATTAGTTCCTTCATAATCAATAACTCCTGCACATACTGGAGTTTTTCCAATTCCATTAGGCCCATAAATACAAAAATCAATTAAATCAAGTTCTAATCTTGAATCATAATCTACTTGAAATTCAGATACAAAACTTTCATATGTCATTTATTTATTCTTTTATTTTATCAACTCGCAAAACTAAATTAAGAAAATCATTAAAAATTAATTTCATTTCAATAGAATCTTTTACTTCTCCAGTTTCTAAAATTTTCACAAAATTCTTACGTGATTTATCTAAATTACTTTGTAATTGTTCTAACTTTGATCGTTGTTGGGCCATCAATCTATTATAGCAGGGAACATGGCAAAGTCAACAAAATTACTGACCCCCATCTTAGCTCGATGGCATAGGAATCTTAGGTCTATCAACATTAAATATACCAATAAAAATATTATATTTTTCTACATGTTCAGAATCATTAATATGAATAGTAGGAGATAAACAAACACATCCACCAGCAACTAAACTATTCTTGATTTTTCTTAATACTTCTCTATCTTGCATTCTTTTATCAAGTTCACGTCTTTTATTAGCTCTTCCTTTATCTGATTTTTTATATTTAATAGATGCAATTTTACCACGTTCAGAACTACCATATCTTTTTCGTAAGTCTGCATTACTTAAAGGAATTGTTTCTGTAAATTCAAATGCTAGAGAGCCATTATTTATAGCTTCAATAGTTTCTGTTTCTGCTTGTTTTAATTGTTCATAAGAAAGTAATTTTAATGCCATAATTAATACCTTACTTTAGAATCTTGAGGTTTTCGTCTTGCTCCACCACGTAACTTATTTTCTTTACGTTTTTTCTCCTGCATATAAATTTTGTATTCTTCAGGATGACTTTCAGCAGAAATTGTTACAATTTGTTTTCCTTTTGTTTTCTTTCTCTCATTTTCAAATACTGCTGAAATATCTGCCATAGCATCTAATTCTTCATCTGTAAATTCCATAGCTTCAAATTCTCTAAAAGAACTTGCTACATTTGAAAGCTTTAATCTTTCTGGAGAAATATAGTGTTTAACTTTTAAATTTGGTTGTTTATTTACTTTTCTTTCTTTAGAATAAACTTTCGATGTACTAAGATCAATTGTGACAATAGTCATTATTAAATTCCTTTTATATTTAAAACCTAATTAATATCTTTAATTTAAATATCCCTCTTCTTCATCTTCCTCATCTTCTTCTGGAGTAACTAATTCTATATCTAAAATATCTAGCATAATAATTAGAACACCTAATACCAAAAGTAACGTTGCAGTAGCTCTAAATACTAAAGCACCTATAATAGAAGCTCCATCTTCTGAAAAGAAAAGAAGATCTCCAAATATAGAAATTAGAGAATAAAAAGTACCTATTACAAATGCTTTTAATACTGTACCTTTTCTCAATTTATAACTCATAATTTAGCCTTTCTTACAAGTTCATATAATTCATCTTGTGGAATACTAACAATATCTCCAGACTTAGTATCAAATTCAAGAACATGATCTTGGAAATATAAAATCAAATTCTGTAAATAATATTTAAAAATAAAAGCATGCCACCTTTCTTTATGAAAATGAAAAGCTAACATATGTGCTGTTTCATGTATTATTGCCATTGGTATGTTTCTTCTAATTATAATTCTATTAGCTTCATAATTAACAGAAGAATCATTTCCACCTAAAAATTCACGAAAACTTAACTCTGGCCAAAATTTCTTTTTCATTTTACCAAAACGTAAGCACATTATATGTAAATCAATAAGTTCTTCTCTAGTCCATATTATATTAGAAGCATCTTGAAACTGCTTAGTAATAACAAGACCAGATTCACCAACTCCAAATTCCATTAAGTTTTAGCACCATAATAATTACGATAAATAATAGTAGAATTTCGTTTTAATTTATCTTCTACAACAATAGTTTTCTTAAATTTATCAATAGTAAATCCACAATTTATACAATATAAATATTCTCCATATAAATCTTCAGTTAATTGCACTGCACCAATAATACATCTAGAACAGCTTCTTAAATATAATTTCATTTAATATCTTTTCTTTAATTATCTATGATTCATAAAATTGAAAGCACTTTCGCTTGTAATTCCTATTTTATCATCTACAAGAAATAAATTTTTATGATCAATCATAGAAAACTTATCTATATCACCTGTTACAATAATAAAATCATCATAATCTTCATGTATTGCTAGCCAATTAAGCATTCTAGCTTTAAAAGAAGATGAATTAGCTTTTAAATTATCTTTAAAAACTATTTCCTTTTCTAAACAAGCATGAGAAATTAATCCAACTAAATAAGAATCAGTTGACCAAGTAGAGATCAAAATAAAAGTAGCATCTCCTGTTGGCATTTCCATATCTACTGATGTTTTTAAAAATCTTAATCCTCTCATATTTTCTGCTAATATTTGTGGAGTAAGAAAACCAAAAGTAATCTCACTATCTCCAATAATATTTCTAGGAATTAATGTTCCCATAGGTTCTACAAAAATTGCTGTTTTCATAATTATATTACCAAACTTTTCTTTGTCTTAATGGAATAGGTCGATATCTAGAGGTAACTTTTACTTGTTCATTAGAATTATTTTTTTCAGTTGTTAAATATTTTAAAGTTCTATGAAATTCAGCATGCCAATTTACCCAAACTAAAATATTGTTCCAAACTTCTGCTCGCATAACAATTAAACCACAAGGGTAACCCATTAAATCTCCAGGATCTCCTTTAATTTCATCTCTTTCTCTTTTTTTAGTATCTAGTATTGAAGAGAATTCCCATACTACTTTAGGATAGCCTTCAGTATGATCACATTTAAAAGCTAAATCAAAACCTTCTTGCCTTTCTTTACTATATTCTTCAATATTAAAATCATCCCATGTTATTGGCTCACTCATTTAATACCATACTTTCATTATATAAAAATGTCCCATCTTCATCTTTAATAGTTGCTCTTGGTAAAAGATCTGAAATCAATTGAGCGATATTAATAAAATCAATTAATGTAGCATTAGAATTTAATGCTGCAAGCTCTTCCATTGGAATTTCTGTTCTACCTTTTGCAACTTCTTTTCTTATATAATTAGCTATTTGTTTTTTATTGTTCAAGTACCCCTCTCTTCTTTTATACTACTTTCTAAATTATTCAATTTCTCTCTTTCAAAAAGTAAACGTAAAGTTGTAGATATAATATAACTTCTAGCATTCATTTCATATGGTATATTAAATTTAGAAACTATACTAGCCATATGATGTTCAACAGTTCTAGGTTGGATATATAATTTTTCTGCAATAGTAATATTATTATATCCATTAATTAATAGATTAAGAACTTGATTTTCTCTTACTGATAATACATTATTATGTATACATTTATTAACTAAATCTCTAGTTATTTCAATCATGAATTTTTAATCCTAATTCTTGTATATAATTTAAAATAAAAGTAACTCGAAGATTAATTGTATTAGTTTTAAATAAATTATATGTTTTATATATATTATTTATATGAAATTCTACTGTACGAATATCTATTACTAATATTTCACTTATTTTAGTATTAGTTAAACCAAAACACATTAAACTTGCTACTTTTAATTGTTGTGATGTTAATTTTTCTTTTGGTACTTTAATATTTGTTTTAATTATTTTAAAATCATAATTTAAAGATAAATTTAAAGATAAATTTCCAAATTCTCCACATTCAGGACAAAATTGTTTCATAATATATTTTTAATTTTCTATTTAATTTGGCTGCCCCAAATGGATTCGAACCAATGTTTCCAGATTCAAAGTCTGACGTCCTACCACTAGACGATGGAGCAATTAAATTAAGTTTTAACTTCTACTAATTCTACTTTAACTTCTGCTCGCTTTATTCCATATTGACGTTTAAAAGTATAAATATTTCCATCATATTCACTATTTATTGAAATTAAATTCCAACCCATAGTACCTAATTGTGTAAATCTTTTTCTATTAGTTACATCATTTATACTCATGTTAAAAGTTTCTTGATAATATTCATATTGAGGAATATCAATTATTTCAGTTGACATTACTTTTTCAACGCTCTCTTTTTTGTGCACTGTACACAAATGCCATTAACCTTACCTCGACGCTTTTCTTTGCAAACAGTACAACGCTTCATTGTTTTAGCCATTTAATTAATATCCTTCCAAACTTTCATTCTTTTATTTAGTTCTTCTGCATACGTTTCTATATTAATACCAAGTTGTTCTGGAGTTGCTTCCATCCAAACCTTTTTAAGTATATTTACATCAAAGGTTCTTACTGCAGCAATTAAATTAGGTCTATAAGATCCCCAATTTGTTGAACCTAAAGAACAACTATGATAGGGTTCTTGACATTCATGACCAACATACTTAAATTATTTCATATCATGATTGTCTCTATCTAATGCTTGAGCTAAAAGTAATTCAATCTTCACTCTATCTTTTTTATTTAAAATTGTTCTTCCAAATATTTTAAACATATTAAACTCCAATTATTTTTATTGTTGCCATTTAATTACTGTTGTGAATAAGTTTTTATTTTAGGTTTACGTTGAATACGAGCAAGTAATTTAATAGTACCATAAGGAGCAGCATAATCATATGTTGTGCATACTGCAGAATCTCGATAACAATAATCTGAAGGTTCCGATATACGTTGTTGACATCCAAAAGCTTTACATGCTTTTCTTATTATTTTTGTTGTTGCCATTTATCTTACCTGCAAAAAAATATCAAATCTTTCAATCGCTTCAATAATATCATTACTAGTAATATCATCCATTTGTTGTGCTATTGATATTACATCAATTTCGATTGGTTGAATAAGTGTATTAGGAGAACTAAGTTCACTTATTTTTCTTCTTATAGTTAATTCTAATCTTTCCGCATTAGTAATACTATCTAGTGTTGTCATATTTTTTAAATCTCCCTTCAAAAATTCCATCATTTTCATGACAAATACAATTACATTTTATATCTGCAGCATGCACTTGATACATAATTATTGCATCAAAAACATTATGACACATTAAATGCCTATTCTTTTCAGAAATATGTTTATTTGCTTTTGCTGCTTGTTGAATTCCCATATCAACGCAAAGAGAAGATAATTGAGTATTAAGTGACATTAAAATCTTTTCCTTGTAAATTAGTAAGATTCGTCATAGTATCAGCTTCTAAAACTTGTGGATGTGTTTCAGGAACACCTACAACTGCACACCCTAAAATTGGAATAATTTCATCATAAAGTGTTTTACCATACGCAGCAATTCCAGTATTAATTGCATGACGTACTTGTGCATTTTCAACAAGAGTCATAAACAAAAACTTACCTTGAGCATCAGTTAATTCTATAATCATTTTAACTTTCCATTATTACTACTGTTAAAGAAATTATACCAGTTAATAAAGCTAATGCACCTAAAATAGCTATTGTCACATTACATTTACTCAAATTAATTCTTTTTTTCTTCTTCATCAATCATTCCAGCAAAAGGAATAACACCAGTAACTTCAAATGCTTTTCTAAATTCATCAAGATCAATTCTTACTGAATATTCTCCATCATCTCCTTCAACAATTGCACTTCCAAGAACTCTATCTAATGCAATTGATTCTGCTGTCTTTTCCTTAGGAGTTTCAAAACCTAATGCTGTAAGTATCTTGCTGTTTGCATAAAAAGGATGAGACCCAGTACGAGCTGCAACAGGATAAACAACAATATACTGTTCTTCCGTAGGATCAACAGTAACAAGATATCGTTGCATACCATTAAAAGTTGAAAATACATACTTAATTGCAAATGTTGTTGGATCAACTACAATATAAGATCCATCATCCAACAACTTACCATCAATATTAGCAATTTGTTCTGCCATAAAATTAAAACTCCATCCAATTAAAAACTAAGTGTCAATTAAACACTTCATGATAAGTATGAAAAAAGAGACAAAAAGATTGTAACTAAATTCATACTTATGAGAAAAGATTAATTAACTATGCAGGACGCATAATCAATAAAATAGAACGTTCTTTTGGTGCTTCAGGATCTGGCCCATGCTTAAACTCCCAAGCACGTCGTAGATTTTCTGCAGGAACCAATCTACGCAAACCTGAACGCAAATCATTACGAAGCTTACAAGTTATTGTATTATTACTACCTTCTTCACATACATGAGTAATAGAAATAGGTTGTCCTATAACAAGCTTTGAAAGAAACTTTTCTTCTTCTGTCTCAATAAAATTAGAAGCTACATATTCTTCTACAAATTCTTGTGTAACGTCTTTAATATCCAAATCATCTAGGTAACTGTTAGTCATTTTATATCCTTAGGTGTGAAAACTGTTAATGAAAAACCTTTATTCGTTAGATCTTCCTTCCATAGATCATCAATTTGTTTCTTAAATTCTAAATAAATACTAGTTCTAGCTAATTTTCTTTTAGCTTTATAACTACGCCTTCTATTAAACATAGTTCTAGTACTATCATGTATAAATTTTTGTGCTCTAGGATGAGTATTAATAAATTCTGTTATCGCACGCTCTTTTGCTAGTTTAATATCACTACTATGCGCCTGCATTACTTATTCTTATTCCTCCTTTTCTTATTCTTAGACTTCTGAACATTCTTGGCCTTAATTAACTTCTTCTTATGTGCTTTTGCAGCTTTCTCATTAAGGATCTTTTTCATATTTTACATCACCTTGACAACGTGGACACGCTTTAAGATATAACATTAACGCCTGCCAACATTCTTTTTCATCATTTCAAGTACTGCAGCTTGTACATCAGAAGATACAACAACAGAATCAATAAGATTTTGCTTCTCTTCTAGAATTATATCCATATACTGATCTACACTAGCAATACATTGTGGAATATGAATCATTATTTGATCAGCTTCTTGTCCAAACCGATGCAATCTATCAACTGCTTGTGAATTAGCAGCAGGAGTCCACCAACGATCCATTAGTAATACATTACTTGCTCTAGTTAATGTAATACCTTCTCCACCAGATTGAATTGTTCCAATAATAGCTTGCACTTGTCCATTTTGAAATTTATCTACATTACGAGCACGTTGAAAACCATCTTCTTTTCCTGTAATACGTGCATAAGTAACTCCTTTCTTTTTGAGCACTTCACAAAGGATTGTTACGTATTGTTCAAATGCAGAAAAGACTACAAAAGGTTCATCACCAATTCCTTCAACAAAATCTGCAAAAAATGCTGTTTTTGCTGAAGAAACAGATGCACTACCTACTAATGCTGGATCAGAAGATATCTGACGCAACCTAATTAGTTTTTGTAGCACTTCAGGAGCATGTAGTGGCTCACCGTTATCTAATGCGTACACTAATTCATTTTCAATAATATTATACATATCTCTTTGGTCATCATCCATTTCCAAAGGAATAATATTAGCAATTTTAGGTGGAAGTTCTTTTGCAACTTCTGATTTCTTATGCTGAACACCTTTAGCAGCTATAAGACTAGTAATAAGTTCAGGATTAAGGAATCCTTTTGCCTTATCACTCTTATAACCTCTTACTACCCTACAATAAGAATATTTAAAGGTTTTAAAGTTAGGAAATCTTTCAGGCTCAAGAAATTGGAAATAAGCAAACATATCAGTAGCTTCATTTACTACAGGAGATCCTGTCATAAACAAAGCATGCTTCTGACGTACTTCTCCTTCAAAAGAAGTAGACTTATTGAAATAAACTCTAAAGAAATCACGTGCCCCACGTGCTTTAGCTGCTTTTTCCATATTTCGCATATGATGAGCTTCATCAAAGATAACTAAATCAAATCCCATCATAAACATAAATTGATTAAATTCACGTCGTCGTAATACATCCACATTGATTATAAACCAACGTGTTGTATAGAAGTTTTCTAGAAAATCTTGAAATTTCTTGTATGTTTGTGGCTTTGCAACCATAACAGGATTGCCATCTAACATCTCAATCTCTTTTTTCCAATTTAACATAAGAGATTTTGGACAAACAACAAGAATACGACTCTTTTTCATTCGATTAGCAATACCAATTGCTTCTCTTGTTTTACCTAATCCCATTTCATTGAAATTAAGAGCAACATCAGAACCACTTTCCAAAACATTAGACAAATAATCTACATCATCTCTTTGGAAAGGGAAAAGATCGGTTTCTTCATCAAAATTAGTATCAAAAATTGGATAACCAGCTTTAGTATTAGGTTGATATGTTGGTCTACCTAACAATTCAACTGTTGAACCTACTTTAGAAAAATCAACACCTTTTAAACCTACCATATTAAGCTCCTAGAGTCTCTTTAATAGCATCTTTTTCAATAAATAATTTAATTAATTCTCTTGCAGTCATTGGATTTTCATCAATCAACTCTATTGCTTTATCAATAGAAATTTTTCTTGCAAAACACTCTGCTAAAGCTTTATTTATAACAACGCGTCCACCATTTATATGTGAATGTGCATCATTTATATCACAAGGCAAAAATTTCCCATCCTGCATATGATATCCCATTCCATAAGAAGAAATACCTTTATACATTATTCTTGTTACTGGCATGAGGATTCAGTATAGCACCAATCACCAAAAGAAGCATCAGTATGGTAGTTTATCCACCAAATCAATTGTTCAGTTGTCATTATAGTGCTATCTACAAATAAATAGAGACTAAAAGTTTGTTTTTCTTCATTTATAATCATATAAGAAAAATAAACGCTATTAGAATTATAAATAGATTGAAGAATATCTGCTTCAGTTTCTAATGCAAGATATTCTAGTAAATAAAGCTTATCAAAATTAGCTTTTTCTGAAATACTAGCTCTTTCATTATCTACATTCATTTGCTCACGTAGTGTTGTCATTCTATAATCTTCCCCTTTAAACTAAATCGTTTCAGTTTGCCTACAAGAATATACTTGTAGACAAATAGGAACTATACCAATGAATACGTTTACCATCCCACAATGTAATTGTACGTCCAAAAACTTTAGCTTGAATTCCAGTCATACTCCTCAACATTTTGATTTCAAGTTCATCTTCAGTTTTCAATGCTTGAATAAAACCTTCAGCAGTTTTCCAATCCCAACCACCAAAACTAAAAGGCGTAATTGCAAAATTAGAAAGTAATTTTGTTTCAGGATTTCTTGAATGAATATCTAACGTGTCCATGGAATTTCTTCCTCTTCTTCACTATCAAATACTGCATTAGTTTCTCTTACTTCTGCAATATTATTTAAATTGTTTGGCAATATAACATTTAACCATGCATGTAAACGTAAAGAATCTATTTCTTTAGGGTCAGCACGTACTTCAAATTCAGAATAACCATCTGAAATATAAGCATGCATCACACGTATAGAATTAACTGTACGTAATTTAGTTAATACAAAGTATCGCAAACTTGCTGGAAGTTTACTTATTGTATAAGTATAAGTGAAGATTTTATCTTCTTCTCTATTTAATGTAGTCATTTTTCTACTGCTACATACCGTGGATCATTAAGTAAAGACTTTCGCCATACATGAAAATCATGCCAATTCATATTGTAAGGTGTATATGCAAGATCAGTTAAAACAACATCATCACAATTAAATGTTAACTTATCTTTCCAATCATAATGAGTTTCAAATGCACCATGCTCTCCTTTAGTAAGTTCTACACGATAGAATATACCACCACGCCAAACACCTGTAATATATCTATTTTCTTCACTACTCATTAAAGTAACAACAGCTACTTTTTGATCTAAAGTATCAGCTTCAGGTATTGAAATCAAAACCATAGAAGGCACAATAAACTCCTAATACAACGGACTAATTTAATAACTAATTTAATAACTTAAGAACGCCCATAATAGACACGGGGGAGAGCCTATTACAGACGTGGAAAAAATAACTAAATAGATTTCCAATCTTTTGCTTTTGCAGAAAATATACCATCAAAGTAAATACGATGAGATGCTTCATCTGATGCAGGATGAATTATTTGTTGACCAACAGGAAAACCGAACATTTGAATGTCATCAACTCTTTCAAATTCATTATTGCAAGTCAAACAGTACAAACTTTTTGAATCGTTTGTTGTTGCAACTACAATAGCATTTGGATCATTTACATCACGATCTTTTGTCAAAACTTCTCGCATAAATTTTACACTTGGATCATAATGACCAACTGCATCCTCCATCCCCATTCTTTCATCTGCTTCCCAAATAGGAAAACATGCTGCATGCATGAAACGACTAGGTACTTCATTCGTTTCAAAAATATCTTCCATACACTCACCATCACAACGGAAATTAGGAAATCCCATTTCTTTTTCACAGTAAGCGCACTTATTTCCACACATACACATAACTAAACTAACTCCATATACTTACTCATAATTTCATCACTCGTAGCGTCTTCTCCAACAAGACCTATTGCCATACTATAATAACTAAATGCCCAATCAATATCTACAACATCATCAATATCTTTTGGAGCTTCGACATCTAAAATAAATCTACAAATCATCATTACATCCCTTTCATTAGTAACAACTAATAACTATTATTTTATTTTCAACTAAAAAATGGTAAACAAATACGCTGTAAACCTTTGTACTGAAACAAAGTATTTACAGTATATTGTTTATTCTGTCATGAGGTTACTGTCATGCGTAATAGAAAGAGTAACTTGATTGATACTAGGATCATGTTCTTTCATTCGCAGACATGTGAAACAATCGTTAGTAGATGGCCCACGATGTGACTTACCAAATGTAATGTCTACATCACTATGACCATGCTCAGCATAACGTGCTAAGTATTTAGCATAGTCACGTGAAATATGAACTATATTCTGAACTGCTTTACTAACACCTTGTTCATTTACTTCGTTAGCAATCTCATCATAAGCTCTACCACTTGGTGAACCTTGTGGCCCAATCATCAAACCTATTCTTGATTGTGTAGAAAGATCACCACTAACCATCCTCTCTACACTATCAGTTAGATAAGGTAAGTCTTGCTTACAAACATTAGGATAAGAAAGACTACCATTTTCTTTCCGTATCCTAACACGATTGTACTTGTGTAGTTGTGTTCCACATACTTTACAAGTTGAAGTCTTTATCTTTTGGTTTAGTTTCTTATTCTGTTCTTGTAAACGCTTTACTTCTTTAGCGTCACCAGTAACAACAAACTTGCCACCCCGTTGTTTGGTAGCTATTACTTTACCTATCAAGATAGATTCACCAGACTTTATTCTAAGTGGATTTACCTTGTGGTCATGAAGTTTTTTATTGGGATCAAACTTCAATACTTCATCAGTCATTTAGTTACAAACTCCAATAACTTTGTAGTAACAACTTCAATAACTATTTATAATAAAAACGAGATTACTTGTTTAGTTTTCCCGCATCTTTAGCAACAAGATAAGCAGCTTCATTTAGTCTAGCCATCCCTCTTGCTATTGTACTATTCTTATCAGCGTTAGTATTCCAAAGGTAGATTAGGATTGCTTCCGCTTGCCTAAATGTAAGACCTACAACTACTTTTTTCAACTAATAACTACCTCACTTATTAGTAACTACTCCACTAACTAATAACTATTTTAGATACAGTTAGTACTATGTACATTCTACTAGCTATGGAGTCCTCTTGTCAATAGTCAACGTTCCTGTCAACATCAACAGTAGTGTTTTAGTAATGTCGACGTCGACCGGACTGCAAGGGCCTCGAACTTTCGATGTTATAATTAATGTAACTACTAATTTAACTAAATACACTTTCAACTATGTCAAAAAACGTTAAAATTTCGCCTATGGCACTGCCCATGTCTGTGCATACCCCAGTGCATATGGCACTCACTGCATAGGGTACTGTATATAACAGTGAGTACCTAGGGTGCCTATATACTAATAGCCTACTATGCACTTACATACATAGCTTAGTAGTTACTCTATCTATTAGTATATAGCGTAGTTCCTAATAGTTGGATTGTGATACATTTCACTAATGGATTGTGCAAAATTTCACAAGTTTGGATTGTGCGATTTTTCACAAACCGATTTTTTGGATTGTGGGATTTTTCACAATATTAGATTGTGCGAAATTTCACAAGCGGATTTTTTGGATTGTGCGAAATTTCACAATAGGCTATTGTGAAAAATTTCACTATCCAAAATTGGGGGCCATTTTCTATTGACGCTAGACCCGCTATACCCCATAATAGAGGATGTAAGGCGAACACCTTGCCGCACCTTTACAACTGAATAGCTACTAGGAAACCTAATCAGTTACATTATTAGCAGTCGCAAACTTTGCGATTGTAACTAGAAAAATCTAAAAAGGATTTTCAAAAATGACTACGATTGATCTTTCTGCCCTAACAGTCGATGAATCCGGTAACGTCGCAATTTCATTAGAGCAACTTACGGAACTCCAATCTAAGGCTTCAACGTCTGAGGAAACGGGACTGCGAAATTCCGCTCGCAATCTTGCGCTATCGGAATTGAAGGACCGATACCCCGTAGAATTCAAGGCTTTATACGAGGAAGCATGTACACAGATTGGTGTGGAAGCATACGGGCGCTCACGACGTTCCAGCCGCACCGCTCAGGTGAATTTGTCAACGGTAAAAGCTCCAAAGGCCTAACCGATGCCACCGGAAGATAACGATTCAGCATTGATTTTAGATACCGCCTACGATAGCGCAGAATTGGAATTTGATCGAATTATGAATTCGGAACCAATTTCAGTAATTGACTTGCCAAGTATCTTTGATTAGAGCATAAGGCAGTGGATATTGGGAATAACTAGGATTCTAACCTATTGTTCCCAATGTCCCTGCCTTTCC
>Ga0210003_1000098_pt1 | contig 73985 bp, 47 predicted proteins | sample LantaG_FD_182804 | JGI IMG/M metagenome (GOLD analysis project Ga0210003, IMG submission 182804) | Deep subsurface microbial communities from Baltic Sea to uncover new lineages of life (NeLLi) - Landsort_02402 metaG (SPAdes) (version 2) | ecosystem: Environmental > Aquatic > Marine > Oceanic >... | reverse complement strand
GTTTATAAGTTTCTGTTTCAGCTCCGGTAAGGTCAAAAAGTAAAAATCGATACCCTGCAGCGATTTCAATAGCGGTTCGACACCGTTGCCGTAGTCCCGGAGCCAGGTGGTGAAGTCGTCGGTTTTGTCCGGGGTCCGCCGCCGGGCCTCGACAAAATGATAATAAATGGAGCTGAGACTCATCTGGGGCAGTTTCCGAATCAAATCCTCGGGGCTTTTCAACTGGATCCCGGTATCGAACACCACCGTTACAGCCTGCATGAACTGAAATTCTTGCCCTCGGGGTGACCAGGGGAAATAGACCAGCTGGCTCAAACGTTCATCGATAATATCCAGCACCTGCAGGCGCAATTGCTCGAAATTATCCATGGCGTACGGATTGAGAATACCCAGGCGTTCGGCCAGGATCCGGTCGCGAAGGTTATGGGCCGCCCAGATGGCGAAATCGTTACGGAACTCCGGGTCGTCGAAAGTCGGCCGAATAACCGTCTCGCAAAAATGATGAAACAGGGACTCAATCGGGCAGATTTTCAGCCGTTCTCGTAATTCCCTGAGATTCATAGCGGTATCGATCCCGGCCATTCGGGTAATTAGCGTGCAATCTTTTATATTAAAAGGCATATTCTTCTTCTCGGTAACTATTTTCATTTACTTTAGAACCCTTCCCTAATATAGGAATATAATAGCGACTAAAGCTGTCATTTCTGAAAACTCCACCCTTTTTTATTATACAAAACTTTTAACAGATGGCAAAACGGTTGGTTCAATTAATTCTTAAAAGAAACCGTAAAAAAAATTATTTTCGGAGCTAAAACGGCTAATTTTCGAAAATTTTCCCCTATTGTGGCTGCGACTGACAGGCCGGGAGAGGGTCGTGAGAAATATAAAGATAGGCGATCAGGGCGGTAATATCGGTAATATCGATAATTTTCTCCTCATCGCCGCTGCTGTTGGTCTCTTCCAGGCAACAGAGGGGCCTGTGAGAAAGGTAGAGATTGTCAATCAGGAACGTGATATCGGAGATATCGACCACGTCTTCCTCGTCGCAATTGACATTGCCGGTCAACCCGACACAGCATTCACAAGCGTCGCCTTCACCGTCGCTGTCAAAATCGACCTGTTCGGGATTGTAAATTTCCGAGCAATTGTCGCAGACGTTCCCGAAACCATCCTCGTCATCGTCTTCCTGCAAAGGATTATAAACGGTGGGGCAGTTGTCGTCGTTGTTTAATATCCCGTCGCTGTCGGTGTCGCTCTCGACCGCTACCAGGGCGATATCCAGCGTTACCACCGAAGTATCGGTCGCTAGGCTGACGCCGGTCACGGTCTGGGAGATATAGCCGTCGGCGATAAATTGGACGTCGTAAGTCCCGGTCCGGAGCAGGCGGTGATAATCGCCGACCTCGGGGTCGGTGCGGACTTCGGAACTGTCGGCGTCATGGTTCAAAATTTTTACGAACGCTGAAAGAGGCAGACCGGTCTCGAAATCGGTGACAACACCGCGCAGGCCGTAACGGGCTTTTTCGAGGTAATTCAATAGCGAAGTCCGGTTATACAGCCAGTAAGAAGGCAACGAACTTTCCGTAACCAGCTTGGTGTTGGACAGTTCGATAGTGGTTTCGCGGCAACCGTGCCAGTAATTCATGAAATCCTGACGGCCGCCGCTGATGGAGTACCAGTCCCAACCGTTGGTGGTGCCGTCATTGAGGTAATCCATATAGCCGAAAGGGCTGTAGAGCTGGGCGGTGTCGGCGTATTCATGACTTACGTACTGATACCAGTTGTCGTCGGGATGCCGCCGCGACCAGGTATCCCAGGGGTAGTTGACGACTTCGACGCCGCCGTGAAAGTTGGCCGAGAGGACGATACTGTGGGTCTCGGCGAAATCCATCATAACCTCCGTTTCGGGCTGCCAGGCTTTACCGTCCGGGTGCTGGCCCTCGTCGGGATCGGGGAAATTACGATTCAAATCAACGCCGTTGGCGTTGCCCCGGGTGGCGCCGACCACCGTGCTGTTACCGCTGTGATAGGTGCCATCGGGATTGGCCAGGGGATTTATCCAGATTTCCATATTATTGACCATGTCGGTAATCCGGGGGTCGCTGTTGTAACCGGCCAGCAGGGAGTCGATAAGCCGCAGCATGAGAACATATCCGGCGGTTTCGTCGCCGTGTATGGTGCTGGTAAAGAGAACCTCGGGCTCGCCCTCCTCAACCGTGACATTGTCCGATATGCGGACAAAAAGGATATCCCGCCCCTGCACCGAAAAACCGGCATTCACGACCGCGCAGATGTCCGGGTAATCGTCGGCGAAAGCGTACATCATGGCCACGTAAGCTTGATAGGTGGGGTAAATGTCCCAGGTCGCGACCGCCTGGGCGGCGGCGGCCATGCGGGGCTTGGTCAGTGTCCCCGGATGGGGCAGAATTTCATACGTATAGCCGAGCTTCTGAAACGCCGCAAACTGGTCATCGTTGGCATAGGCGTAAACCCGCAGGTTGTCGACGTTGTCAATCGAAACCATCCGGGTTAGGGTAGTCAGTTCTTCTCTTGATTCGATATCGAAGGTGAAATATCGTTCCGTGGCGAAAGCTTCGGCCGCCAGAAGCAGCAGTAGGACCGTAATATAAAAGAAGCGTTTCATGGATGATTATACCACTTGTCGTTTAATAAGTACAGTTTAAAGCAGCGCCATGCAGATAAAGAAAGGCGATTATGGCGGTAATATCGGAAATATCCGGGTCCCCGCCCGAGCTGTTGACATCGGCCGCCGCCATTATCGGCGGTCTCGGGCCGTGTAGATACAGGAAGGCGATAAGGTAAACGATGTCGGAAATATCCGGGTCCCCGCCGCTGTTGTTGACATCGCCGCAGGTGAAAGGCAAATCGCCGGAAACCGTCAGCTCCACCGGGACCGTCCAGGGATTGTTTAACTCGTTCGGGTCGTTGCTGTAAATGACAATATTGGCGTTGTAGGTGCCGGAATCGAGCCGGTCGCTGGTAAAGGCGCAGAGAATGGTGTCGGCCGTACCGGGCTCCAGCGAATTCGAAAGGTGATCCAGGTGAAGCCATTGATACGGCTGGTAAAAAATAATTGCCAGTTCATCGTGAAGATATGGGGTCAGGTAGGCAACCTCCAGACCGTCGGTGCCGTCCTGGTTCTCCATGCCCACGGTATTGGCGGTGATGTCGAATCCGTTCGCGATATCGAGATACTGGAAAAGAATCGTTCCGTCCGGATTCAAAATCACCTCGGCGTTGACGACATCGCCGACCTCCGCCCCGAACTCGGGATAGTTGACAAACTGTATGACGCACCGGCCACCGGTGGTATCGAAGTAGACGTGAGCACCGGGATTCAGATTGTTGGTGGGGTCGAGGTCGTCCCATAACCAGGCCAGGATACTGTTGGGGGTGCCGGTCGAGGGAATGGCGGTTTTGAAACGGGAAGACATGGCGTCGGGGGCGAAACCGACTATGCCGTTGGAGCCGATATATATTTCGTCGTAGGCGCCGCCGTAAAAAGGAAACTCGAAACCGAGCGCCAGCGGGCCGACCATTTCATCATCGCCCAGACCGCCGACAACGTCGATCCCCGTGGCGGATACGTCGATCCAGTTGAAACTCGGGCCGTGGTCGTCGTCGGAATCAAACCAGGTATAGCCGTAGGCGTCCGGGCCGCCGGCGTCTTTCTCGACCGGGAAGCCCACCCGAGGGTCATCGAACCCCTTGATATCCTCGTAATTATGGAAATCATCCGGGTATTTTCTCCGCGCCGGTTCGAGCCGGTCGGGGTCGGCCAGAGTGGTATAAACGCTCGCTTTATAACTTTCCGCCGGCATGGTCTGTATATTGTAACTCAGCCCGCCCAGGCCGTTATTGGTGATGATCAACTCTTCGGTGGTGGAATCCTTCAAATCCAGCGATATCGAAAACTGCGCCGGCCAGACGTCGATTTCCGGGGGATAATCAACCCGGATATTATCAACGAACCAGTTGTCGAATCCGGCGTAAGTGCCGGCGGAATAGAACCGCAGGCGGAAATTATCGTGCCGGGCGTCGGCAGGCAGACTGAAATTGACTTCCTCGAAGTTATGCATTATCGACCCGCCGCCGGGATGGGTCTGGACATTGACCCATTGGTCGCCGTCGTTATAGTACTCGACTGTCAAATCATCCTCGTTATCGGGCGGTTCCCCGCCGCCGCCGCGTTGATAAAAGTAAGACAGCAGGACATTGCTTTGACCCGACAGATTTATCGGGGTAGTGACGACGGTATCGTTGCCGCCGTCGAGGTCCAGCGAATAAGGCGGCGAAGGCGGCAGCAGGCCGAAGGTGGACACCGTGGCCCCGTTGTTGTAAGACCAGCTTTCGGAATTGAGCGTATCCGCGAGGAAAGGTTCGAACCAGGGGAACCGCTCGGGCGTGCCCGAGGAAAACGAATACAGGTAAGAAATGTCGGTGATGGTATTGTCCCCGGTCGATACGGCGGTCAGCATGACCGAGTCGGTCTCGTTCATGAGGGCGTCCCCGGGAATCTCGACACTGACCAGGAAAGCATAGGTGTCGTCGATAGGCACCGTGCCGGTCGAAGTTATCGGGACAGTTCCGGTTTCGTCCCAGAGCTGAGTGAGCCAGTCGTGGCCGGTTAGCTGCAGCTGGTAATCGTCGCTGTAAACCCCGGTGTTGGTGATTGACATCGAGTACCAGAGGGTGTCATAGCTGAAACTGCTCTGACTGGCGAGTGCGGGTTCCATCGCCAGGTTGTAATCAATTACGCGGAACTGATAGGTTACGCTGGAATCGTACTCGTCTTCGATATTACGAGCATAAATATAATAATTTATCGTCGTCCCCGGCGATTGCGCGGGGATGAAACCATTAAAGTGCGTGGAATCGCCGTCAATCTCGAGCACGTCATAGTCCCAGAGACCGTCGATTTGGTGCCGCAACAGGAGCGAGTCCGGCACCAGGGCCGACTGGGATATTATTTCGCAGTTGATTTCATAGTCGTTGAGGCTGTCCTTGGTGTCTTCGTAAGGCGTCACGATAATAAGCAGGCCGGAAGGGAAGCGTCCATTCAGGGCCAGCTGACCGGTGCTGTCGGGGTCCAGCCAGTCGCGCAGCCGAAAATCCGGACCGTCGCCGTAATTCCACGAGATGGACAGCTTGCCAAACCAGTCTTCGGAAAGGCTTTCACAGGAAGCGAAGCCACCGTGGAGCTGGCCGATTATACGGTGATTCTTGTCGAACAGGGGAGACCCGGAGGAACCGCCTTCGGTGGTGCCGTCCTCCCATTGCCCGATTCGCCAGTGGCTGTCGCCCGTGCCCGGGCTGCCGGCGTATTTGGAGGTCGCCAGCGAGTCGTAGTCGAATGTAATCTTTTTGATATCACCCGAAGGATGGTGGATACATACGGAGCTGTCGGTGGCGATATCCTGGATGGACCAGCCGGCGTAAAAGATGTTGAAAGAATCGGGCGGGGTTTCGCTAAGCTCCAGCAGGGCGAAATCGGAATAGTCGTGCGTAGCCCGGAGGATGGAACCGGAGGTGGTCATATAGGTCGGGCCGTCGATATTGGTGCATGACGGGCTCTCGTAATTGAACATGAAAATCCAGGTTTCCTCGCCGCCCAAACAGTGGTTGGCGGTGAGGAAATAGGGCGTCAAATCCTGGCGAACATTGTTAATCATGGCCCCGGAACAAATCCGCTGGCCACCGCCGGTTAGAATCATGGCCACCGCGCGCTTTTCGTTCTGCCAGGGTTGGCCTTCGGGACAGTTGATATTGTTGTTGCAGGAGCCGGATTCGCCGAATTCGACGGCGTCCTTGACAACCTCGAAATTGAAAAGATTTTTATAGCCGTGGATAACGCTCTGCAGGCTTATCTCGCCGGGTTTTTCGACCCCGGCCGGTTCATGATACTCAAGGATACATACCTCCCCTTTCACCGGGGCGGTGGCAAACTTTTCGTACTCCTTGTTGTTGAGCGAGGTAAAAGCGCCCAGGACGTGGCTGCGGTCTTCGTTGTAAACGTAAAACTTGGCGCCGTCCGGTAGCCAAAAACGGTCATAAATGATATTGATGGAAAAAGCGCCGGGGCAGGTCAGCTTTAACCGCCACAGGCGGCTGCCGTCGCCAAGCTCCTCCCAGGTGCCCGAGTTATTCAGGTTATAATTGACATCGAAAGCATAGCCGAAACGAAAAGGGACATCCTTGGCTTCTTCCCGGGCGTCCTCGGCCAGCAGGGCCGGGCGGTCGATTTCGGGCATTTTAACGGCTTGCACCGACGTTTTTGTCGCCCGTGAAAAACTCACCGGCCGGCCGGAAACGCTCAATTGCGCCCAAACCCCGCCCGCCGGAATCATTAAAAATATAGTCAGAACAAACCCAAACCTGTATCTCATAGAAGCCCTTCTATTTTCGATGATGTCATATCTGTCTTATCGACAATATGAACTTGACGTGTACCAAATTTTTTAAATCCGGGAAGGTCGGTTTTTTTACGTTATCAAAAAAATATACCGATAATATTCTATTATCGGATGATATCAACCCGTCCTGTCCGGAAACGGTTCGTAACTACTTGCCTTCTCGCTATTTAAGTATAACATATCAATGCTCAGATGTCAAGGTGAAAGGTGCGTCGGCACCAATGGAATTTTTATTATTATTGTATTCCCTTTTTTTAAAAAAACCAAAAAGATTGGGATTCGGTTCTGATTTTTCCAGACCTAATGGCAGTTAAAACTTGAAACTGACTGCGGCCCATAATATTTATAGTTAAAAATACTTGAAAAAAGCCATGTCGATATCATCTTATGTAAAATATCTGTCGCAAAGACAGCGGGTGGGACTGCTTTTGGGTCCGCTGCTGGCGCTGGTGATTTTATTCTTTGGTGACCTTAATCCCGAAAATTCCCTGGTCACCCGAACCGCCGCCGTGGCGGTACTGATGGCGGTCTGGTGGGTCACCGAGGCCATCCCCATCCCGGCCACGGCTCTTTTGCCGGTGGCCCTGTTTCCGCTTCTGGGCGTCATGGATGGCAAAGATGTCGCCGGCATGTATTTCAACAACGTTATTTTTCTCTTTATCGGCGGGTTTATCATGGCGCTGGCCATGCAGCGCTGGCAGCTGCACCGGCGGATAGCTCTCAAAATCATCCTCTTTATCGGGGTCAGCCCAAAACGGATTCTGCTCGGTTTCATGGTGGCCACCGCTTTTCTTTCGATGTGGATATCCAATACCGCCACGACCATGATGATGGTACCGATCGCTATGGCCATTATCACCAAGCTTAAAGACAATTTCGATATCAGGGCGGTAACGAAGTTTTCCATCGCCCTTTTAATAGGCGTCGCCTACGCGGCGTCCATAGGCGGCACGGCTACACTGATAGGGACCCCGCCCAACCTGGCGTTTTTGAAAATCTTCCAGATTTATTTCCCCGAGGCCCCGGAAATCACCTTCGCCGACTGGTTCGTCTTCGCCCTGCCTTTCGCGGTGGTTTTCCTGGCCGTGGCCTGGGGTCTGTTGACGCTGCTGTTCGTTCCTCGGCGGGAATCTTTCGAGGCCGATAGCGACGTTTTCAAAAAGGAATACGAACGCCTGGGGAAAATGCGCTACGAGGAAACCATGGTGTTGATTCTGTTTGTCGCCATGGCGCTGCTGTGGCTCTTTCGAAAAAATATCGAACTCGGCAGTTTCGCGATACCCGGCTGGTCGTCGCTGTTCCCCGAGGCGGCCTTCATCGACGACGGTACGATCGCCATCGTGGTCGCCGTGTTGCTGTTTATCGTACCGGCGCGCACGGAGGGTAAAAAGCGGCTCATGAACTGGGAAACCGCTAACAAACTCCACTGGGGCATAGTTATTCTGTTCGGCGGCGGTTTTGCCCTGGCGGCCGGCATCGAACAATCCGGCTTGTCGTTCTGGATGGGCAAACAAATGAGCGGCCTGAGTACTCTCCCTCCGGTTTTCATCATCCTGGCGGTTTGCCTGATGCTTACTTTTTTGACCGAGTTGACCTCCAACACCGCCACCACCCAGATGATTCTGCCCATTCTCGCGTCGCTGGCAGTGGCGATAGGCGTCAATCCCTTGCTTTTGATGATACCGGCTACGCTGTCGGCCTCGTGCGCCTTCATGTTGCCGGTGGCCACCCCGCCCAACGCCATTATTTTCGGCACCGGCGAGGTCAGGATGCAGGATATGATTAAAAGCGGAATAATCCTCAATTTAATTGGCGCAGTTTTGATAACTGTTTATATTTACCTGGTCGGCACCCTGTTTTTTGATATCAACCTGGGGACGCTGCCAAATTGGGTAGTCGCCGGATAATAGGCGATATTTCTGTTTTAACCGGCGGGTTTGAGAAATGAAAGTTTGAAATTGACTGAAAAATACATTCACCGATTTTTTATCATTACACTGCTGCTGCTTGCCGCGGCGGTGCTCTATCGTAACGCCTGGCTGGGGGACGACGCCTTCATCACTTTCCGGGTGGTCGATAATTTCGTCAACGGTCTGGGCCTGACCTGGAACCCGGTCGAAAGAATCCAGGTTTATACGCACCCGTTGTGGATGTTTCTCCTCTCCGGGGTGTACCTTTTCACCCGAGAAATCTTTTTGACCAGCCTCTTTGTTTCCATGGCTGTCACACTCGCGGCGATGATAATCTTCGCCTTCAAAATCGCCCGCACTTTCACCGCCGCCATGCTCGGCCTGGGCCTTCTGCTGGTCTCCAAGCCGTTTATCGATTACTCGACCTCGGGCCTGGAAAACCCCCTGACATATTTGATAATCGTGATATTTTTCCTGGTTTACATAAAGGGTCAAACCGACCGTAAGACTTTGCTCCGGCTGACCCTGGTAACTTCCCTGGCGGCCCTGAACCGCCTCGATACCATCCTTTTGTTTTTGCCGGTGCTTGTTTATTACTTCATCAAATTACCCGGCAAACTCGAGAGTCTTAAAACAGTTATAATCGGCTTTCTGCCCTTAATCTTATGGGAAGGCTTTTCGCTGTTTTATTACGGCTTTCCCTTCCCCAACACCGCCTATGCCAAGCTTAATTCGGGACTCGGCACCTGGGCATTGATAAAACAGGCGGGTTATTATTTTAACCACCTGTTTTTGAGAAGCCCGGTTACGGCCCTGGCTATTGCTTTCGCTATAATTTTAAATTTACGTTATAAAGCCAACCGTAATTTTCCCCTGGTGGTGGGAATCGTGTTATACCTGCTGTTCATTCTTAAAATCGGTGGTTGTTTCATGACCGGGCGGTTTTTCAGCGCGCCGTTTTTGATAAGCGTCTTGATTTTGTCGCAGTATCGCCGTGACCGCTCGCACCGGCTGGCGTGGGTGGCGATAGGGGTGTTGATAGCCCTCGGAATATTCTGGCCGCGAGCACCCCTCTGGAGCGGGGCGGACTACGGCGCCCGCGGAGAAAAAAGCGACTGGCTCCGGGGAATAACCGACGAGCGGGCGGCTTATTTCCAGCGCAATAGTTTCCTGAACGTTAGTTTTTCGGAGGAACTTCCAAATACCAAATGGGCCAAAATGGGCCGCGAAGCCCGAAAGAATAACGAAAAATTCGTCAGCCGCTGCGGTATCGGCCAGTTCGGCTTTTGCGCCGGGCCGGGCGTGCATATCCTGGACTGCCACGCCCTGACTGACCCGCTTTTGGCCCGCCTGCCCATAACCTCGTTCAAAGGCTGGCGGATAGGTCATTTCAGGCGCGTCGTCCCCCAGGGTTATGAGACGACTTTAGCGACCGGCGAAAACCGGATTTACGATAAGGACCTGGCCGCCTATTATGATAAATTGTCGCAGGTCGTTCGCGGCCGGCTTTTCAGTGTTGGAAGGTTCTGGGAAATTATTAAAATTAACCTGGGCTGGTATAATCATTATATCGAAGTTTATTTAACTCATCCTCTGTATCATGTGAGTTATAATCAGGTGAAGGAACCGGTCCCGGCGGGTACGGCGTATAATCACAACGCTTGCCGCCTGCTGTCCGCCAGCGGCATAAATATTGATTTTGGCGGCATGCAACATCATGCCCTTCTTGAAGTGAGCGTTGATAACAACGATATCTATCGTCTCCTGTTTTACCAGGACACCACTCTTGTAACGACCGCTGAAATTTCCGCCTCGTTCCAGCCCGGCGGCGGGATGGCGGTCGATACCCTGCGGGTTCCCGCGGCGGCGATAGATAAAGGGTATGATAACCTGACGGTTATTCCTCTCGGAGGGGATAAGGCCTACAGTTTCGGGCATCTCCGGTTTTTGGACTGAGCCGGTTGTATGATTACATTGTCAATTTAACAATGTTATTGATTGACTCCGAAAGCTTTCTTGCTTAATTTGTTTTTTTCAAAAGTGACACATATGAAATCATCAGGAAAAATCGGCCTTAAAAAGATTGACGGTGTTCAACTGGGAGTCGTACTCCTGCCGTATGTTCTCTATTTTCTGTTGACCTGGCCCCTGTTCGACTGGCTGGTGGACGATGCCGGGATTACTTTTGCTTACGCCCGCAGCCTGGCCGGCGGCGACGGTTTGGTGTCGCAGCCGGGTATGCCGCCCGTCGAGGGTTACTCCAATTTCCTCTGGCTTATACTCATGGTGCCTTTTTTCCTGTTGAAAATTTTTCATCCCTATCTTGTTCCCAAAATTCTCAGCGCCCTGCTGGTGCTGGCGACTTTCTGGCTGGTCCATCGCCTGGTTGACCGTTTTACCGGGGGGAAACGTCTGGCTTCGCTGGCGGTACTCATCATGCTGTCGCTGAATACCTCCTTCGTCGCCTGGACCTGTTCCGGACTGGAGAACCCGTTGTATGTTTTTTTAATCGTGGTGGCTTTCTTCCTGATGATAGAGTACTACGACGGCGCGATGTTGAAAACGCGGCTGGCAGCCGTGATAGCCCTGGCCGTTACCGGAATCGCTCTAACCCGCCCCGACGGTATCGTTTATGCCGGGTTGTTTCCGTTGGTGGTGGTTTGCGAGGTTTCGGGGAAGGTGCTGAAAGATTACAAAAAGGCGGCGGTCAACCTCGGCGTTTACGCGGTTGTGCTGTTAATCACTTACGGTGGTTTTATCTTGTTCCGACTGCTGTATTTCGGCCGGCTGCTGCCCAATACCGCTTATGTCAAGGGCGGTCCCCGGTTGGGTAATCTCATTCCGGCTTTCACCCTGCAGGAACCGTTTTTAAGCAAGTTCAAGCAGCTTTCTACCTCGGTTTTCGGGACCAAGCTTGCCCTGCTGCTGCCGGTAATCGCGGTGGTGCTGATAACGCTGTGGCTGCTGCATAAAAACGATTGGCGAAAAAAAGCGACCCTGATATTTTTTACTTTTACCGGTTATTTTGTCTACCTGATTATGCCGGGCGACTGGATGGGGGAGTTTCGTTTCGCCAGCCCGTTTTTCGTCTTTTATTATATCCTCCTGGCGGTGATAATAACCTCGGCCGTCGAGCGGTACCTGCGGCGGCCGCGATTGAAAACCATCACCGCCCTGGGACTGACAGTCATTTTTACGGCTATCGCGATAAAAGCGCATCAGCCCCGCCTGCAATCTTTTTACCATAGAAAACTGGTGGCTTTTGACCGGGTGGCCCGGCTCTACCCGGAAAAATTCAACCTTTATGCTGAAAAACTGGGGGTGGAGGACGGTTCGGTGCTCTTGCCCGATGTAGGAGCGACGTTGTATTATTCAAAATTAAAAGTGTATGACCTGGTCGGCTTGTGCGACACCACCATCGCGAATTCCGTTCGCAAAGACAGAAAACGATTTTACGATTATATTTTCAAGGAAATCAAACCGTCTTTCATCCATATCCACGGCAACTGGACGTACCTGGTCGACTTCGATGCCGATGTACGTTTCCGGAAAGATTACCTGCCTGTCAGCGAATACCGGGACAAGTGGATTGAAAACAAGGTTAATAAAATTATGATGTCCGGCGATTATGTCCGACGGGATATCGTCGAGGGAAAAGAAGAAATATTGGAGAATTTAAAATGAAAAAACGAGCATCGGGAAAGTTCTTCCAGGTATATCATCCGTTGTTGTTTGTCCTTTTTCCGATTCTATTTTTGTACGCCCAGAACGCTTATTTGATGCGCCTGAAAGACGTGGTCGGCCCGCTGGTCGAGTTTGTCCTGGGTGTGGTGGCCCTGACTGTTATCCTCGTTCTAATCCTGCGTAATGTGGTGAAGGGGGCCCTGATGGCCACTATTCTGGTTTTTCTTTTTTTTACTTTCGGTCATGTCGTCGCGGCCTTGCCTGATTTCCGGATTTTGTTCGGGGAGACGGAAATCGGCCGTAGCGGCCTCGTTTTCCTTATCTGGTGTCTCATTATTTATTACAGCTTCAAGAGTATTCGTAAAAGCGATAAGGATTTTTTGAAACTGACGCGGGTGCTCAATTTTATCGGCCTGGTGCTGGTCGCCGTCCAGATTATCCACGGCGGCTATGTTTTGTTGACCCGCGTCAATGCGGCCGACAACGTTGAGAAAAATACTATAGCCCAACAGTCGGCTCTTCCGGAGAAACGCCCCGATGTTTACTTCCTCATTCTGGACGGTTACGGCCGTTCCGATGTCCTCAAGGAAATCTTCGGTTACGACAACAGCGAGTTTATCTCTTTTCTCGAGGATCGGGGCTTTGTAGTCATGGACAAGGGGCATTCGAATTATTGCCAGACGCTTTTGTCGCTGTCGGCCACCTTGAATATGAATTATGTAAAAAAACTGGGCGATTTCGACCGGAACCTGAAAGACCGCCTGCCGCTCAATGAAAAACTCTGGGATAACGAGGTGTTCCGGTTTTTTAAAGACCAGGGTTATAAAACAGTCTCTTTTTCATCCGGCTCCAGCGCCACCGAGTTTGAGGATGTCGATTTTTATATCTCGCCGTCCTGGACCATCAATGAATTTCGTAATATCCTGATGACCACCACGCCCCTGCCGCTTTTTTTATACGATGAAAAATCCCAGTATGCCCACCATCGCAAGCGCCTATCATATATTCTGGACAAGTTGCCCGATATCTATGAAGTGACCTCGCCCCGGTTCGTCTTCGCCCATATCCTCTGCCCGCACCCGCCGTTTGTGTTCGGACCCAACGGCGAAAAAGTCCAGTCAGACCGTTCTTTTTACGCTGGCGACGGTTCGCATTTCATGGACCAGGGGGGAACGGTCGAGGAATACCTGGTCGGCTATAAGGGCCAGATTGCCTACGTGACCAAACGGATACGGAAAACCATCGAAAATATCCTGGACCGGGCCGGGGATAATCAACCGATTATCGTCCTGCAGGCGGACCATGGCCCCGGCTCCGGTTTGAGCTGGCTCGGGATGGATAAAACCAACATACGGGAACGCTTGTCCATCCTCAACGCCGTTTATCTTCCCGGCGGCGACACCTCGATTTTTTACGACTGGCTTACCCCGGTCAATACTTTTCGGATAATTTTAAACCAGTATTTCAACACCGATTACGAGTTGCTGGCCGACCGGAGTTTCTATACCACCTGGGCGCATCCCTTTAATTTTCTCGAAGTCACCCGCAAGCTCGGCCCGGACATATACAAACCCCGCTTTTACGCCGAGGCGATACCGGTTGAGTACGGAGATATAAACAAGCCCAAAAAACAGGGGACAAAGTACGATACGACCGGGTGTTTCCTGGTCGACGATGACGGTATCCGGGTCAATCTCGGCCGCAAACGGCACGACGCCGGATTAAGCATCAGTGTCGATAACAATGACGATTACACGCTTTATTTCCGCGACGATACGACTTTGGTGGCGCGCCTTATTATCCCGCCCAGGGTTATCAAAGAAGGCGGCCTGCGAGTGGATGAATGGGACGTACCCGACCGGGCGATAAAAGAAGGGTATGATAATATCCTGATTGTTCCTTACGGGGGCGACCAGCGCTACAGCGTCGGACATTTAAGCCTGCGGTGAAGGTCTGGCAGAGAGAATGGAAGTGGTACGGGAGAACCGGCAGAAAAATATAAGGGGGGTGCTTAACCCCCCTTACACAATATGATAGATATATTTAAATCAGCTAGTTTTCAGAATTAATACGGGTTTCTATAGCCACCTCCACTTTCACGGTCACGGCGTGGGCGAGCCTCGTCAACTTTCATCGTCCGACCCTTGAAATCAGTGCCGTTAAGGGATTCTTTGGCTTTCTCAGCCTCTTCGGTCGAGGACATTTCCACGAATCCGAAGCCTTTTCCCTCGATGATATTGACTTCCTTGACTTCACCATAGTTGTTGAACAGTTCAACCAGTTCTTCGTTGGTGACAGCATAGTTAAGATTGCCTACATAAAGTTTGCTGTCTTGCATGACAGAACCTCCAAAAAAAAGTTACATTAAGCTGTTCATATATGCTCTCAATGAATGGACAGAATACTTTTAAGTACCTGACCTCTACCGTGAAAACAGTAATGAACGAGGGTTAATAATAGAAATTGAATTGATTACTACCGAGAATAAAAACTCACAAATAAAAATGCCATTTCAATTTTAGCAATAAGAACCGGCCACACACTGGCAATCGTCATGTGTGACGAGCTTCAAAATATTGCTACTTTTTCGAGATTTCTTTAAATCTCTTGCTTATAATAATATATACGGCAGAAAATGTCAAAGGGTTTAGTTAAAAATACAATAAATATCCTTAAATCTAATATTATAAAAAGGATGTTTTTAGACCAATTTTATCACGCAGAAAAGACTGGATTGGTCAATTTCCTGGATGTGGAAAGGATAGTTGAAATGGGACATAAGTTGTATGAATTTTACCTGGGTGAAGGTGCCGGCTGAGAAACCGTCTTTGCAGACGATAACCCCCTCGGCGGTTTTATCCGGGTCAAGCTCGTCTACAAGCCCCAGTTCCGACTGTGTCAGGAACCAGTCCAGCCGGTCGGGCCAGAACCGGGCGAAGTAGCTTGAAAAAAGTACCGTGCCCCCTTTTTTGGTCACCCGGATACTTTCGGAGACAAGCTCGAACGGGTCGGTGTGGAAAGCCGAGATGCCGTTCTGGATACAAAAAACCAGGTCGAACCGCCTGTCGGCCAGGCCCATAGCGGCGGCGTCGGTCTGCGCCAGGTGAACCCGGTCGGTATCCTTGAATTTCTCGGTGGCCATCCGAAGACTGTCGAACGAAGTATCGACACCGCACACAAACCCGGCTTTTCGGGCGATCGGCTCCAGCACCCGGCCGTAGCCGCAACCTAACTCAAGAACCGCGTCGCCCTCGGAAATATGCTCTAAAACGAAATCGATTTCGGCCTGAAGGTACTGCCGCACCCGCGGCGGGGCGCAGGCGTAAACTTTTCTCAGCTTCTCCGCTGAAAGTTTTTCGGAATAGTAATCGGTCATCACGAAAAGGAAAAATTATCTATTTCGTTAAAACCGGCGTTCCCGCCAGTTGGTTTATGATATTTTCCGTCGTGGTTATATAGGCGAAGCCGAACGCCAGGTTCAGCAGGCTGGCCAGGTGCATTTCCTCGTTGATACTGCCGGTGCCGTCGGCGGTGAAAAACAACCTGTAATCGCGAAAATAGGCGTCGCGGGCGGTCGACTCACAGCACAGGTTGGTCATTATGCCAGATATGACCAGGTCCTCGATTTGCCAACCCCTTAAAACGGTCTCCAAATCGGTGTTGTAAAAAGCCGAATAACGGTGTTTCAGGATTACTTTTTCGCCGTCCCGGGGGGCAAGTTCCGGGTGCACCTCGCTTTCCGGGGTGCCCTCGACACACATCCCCTGCCACCACCATTTCATGATGCCGGCGTCGATGCCGTCCGGGTGATGGACGTGCCGGGTGTAAATTACCGGTCGGCCGGCGTTTCGGAAAGCGGCGATAAGCTGTTTGATGCGGGGGAGAACCGCTAAACCGCCGCAGGTGAAAGTCGGCGAGGCGGGGTCGAGAAAGAAATTCTGCATATCAATCACCAGCAGGGCAGCCCGGTCGGCATTTAATTCCATTTGGTGCGAATTGAACGGGGCGATTTTCTCCAGCCATTCGGCGGCTTTGGTTTTTATATTGTCGGGGTCAGCGTATGGATTCAATTAAAGCTCTCCTCAGTTAATCGGCTCTATGGGAAGTGATGGCTTTGGCCGCGGCTTTAGTCCGTTGAAATATTCGATTATCGTTGTAAGCTAACTCCAGAAGTTAGTTTACGGTAAAGAATTTGAAATTTGAAGGCAAGGGGAAAGTCAAAAATCTTCTATATCCACACCGCCTTCCTTTGTTCTTCTGGGAGCGGATTTAAACAATTGTACATACGGAGCCATTTTTGTCATTTCGCCCACCGCCAGTGCGTTACCCTGGCCTTGAAAATGTAAGCAAGGTTCGAGCAATTTTACGTCTAAAATACGCATTTCTTTAGCAAGATGCTCTAAATCTGAACGGGAATTCATTTTCATTATTATAGCATTATCACATTCACCTAATAAGCCTTGTTTTATTTTATTAGGCCTTTGAGTGGCCAGTATAAGGTGTAAACCATATTTTCTGCCTTCTGCGGCAATTGTATGGATTAATTCACCGAGCATTTTTTCATGTGGGTCGCTTGGGTTGTCAGGGGCAAAATTGTGAGCTTCGTCAATTAAAAGAAAGGTATGTCTTAAAGTCTCTTTTGGTTTATCATTTTGTTTATTACGAATTTGTTCAATAAGTTCATTATGTTTTTCAAATATATATCTTAGTATGTAAGCTAGAGTTATTAATCTGTACTTCTTTGATTTTATTGTTTCTATCTCAATAAAGTTTATACGGCTGTTATCAGTGAATAATTTTTCAGGTATACCTGGGATATCTTTATGCTCTCGCCAAATTTTTGAGTCTTTAGCTTCTTCAATGTTCCTTAGGGCTTCTAGCATACAATCTACATCAACAAATTTAGGTATATATAATTTCTTGGTTAAAGTCACGTATTCAGTTTGTAATAAACTATCTTTACTTGAACCTTCTTCAACTATTTCTAGTATATCACTTCCTGTTTTATACCATTTACTTAAATCATCAATACTTTTTAATTTCATATTATATTTTAAGCATGATATTGCCCAAAAATATCTTATGGAGAACTTAAAAGCTTTTATTATTTGAAAATATCTTGATTCTTCTTTAAAAAGCCATTCCCAAGATAAGTTAAATTTTTGTTTTCTCCCAAAAATCTGATCAACAGAATCATTTTTATATTTAAAATTTTCATAGTACTTTTTTTCTCGTTTTTTAAAATTTTTATATTCTTCTGTTAAAAAACCTGTACTGTACTTATTAAGACATAAGTCAAATTCTACCTTTGTCTTTAATTCGGTTCCATAGGTAAAATCAGAATTTGGGTCAATAAATAAGATTCGTGTTTTATCCGTAGTATTTCTTATTATTTCCTCAACTAACCTTCCGATGAGAAAGGATTTCCCGCAGCCTGATTGGCCAATGATGACAAGCCCGCGTGTAAGCGCTTTTAAATCAATAGTAAAAGGTGAAAGGTCGTTTTTAACACCAATAAAGAGGTCGATATCTATTGCCATTCTTTCCCTCCCTAAATAATGATATCATGTTTTGTCTGTATTGACTCTATAATATAAATGTATTGTTTTTATATGTATAGTAAAATTATTCCTCACCGCATTATCAACCAGCCGCCCCGGTAATCCGGGGAGCCAATCGGGATTTGCCAGTCGGCGGCGGCCGACAGACGCGGCTGTTTGCGGCGGAAATTCACCTTCCATTTGTCACCCTTTGCAATTCCCGCCAGCCCCATAACCAAAGCCGGTATCCGGATTTCTATCGCCCAGCCTTCGCTGTCTTTCACCGCCTTGACCTCGTACTCGCCGTTGAAATCCCGGGCAAAATCCAGCTCGCCGTCGGCATCTTTCCATATCTTGTGGTCGTAAGCCGACCCCAGGAAATTGAAATAAATCTGATAAACGGTGTCGCGGCCTTCGTGCGGCGCCAGGAAATAACCGACACAGTCCTCGCCGTACACGGCGCCGTCCTGCTCGGTGACTTTGGCCTTCAGGGAATCGATTTTTTGGTCGGTCAGTTTCGCCGCCAGATAGAGGTTGTCTTTGTCATAGGCGAAATAGAATTCGGTCGGGTCGGTCGTTATCGGCCCGCCGTCCTCGGAAAACAAAGTACCGACCGGGTCCTTCCAGAAGGCTTCGTCAATCCGGCCGTCGATTTTCACGCCCTTATCGGCCGGATTACAATAAGCCGTCCGGGCGACCGTCAGGGTCATCTCCGTGCCGACTTTCTTGTCTCTGCCGTAGGTGAAATTAACCGAGGCGGTCGGGGCGGGGAAAAGCGGCCCGGCGCAAGAGGCCGTGAAAGCATAGGTCTTGTCCGTTCTGGCCGGCTGACTCACCGGCATAACCGCCGGTGCCACCGTCCAACCTTCGGGGATTTCCCAGCGCAGGGTGTCATCGAGCGCGAAATCGGAGAAGATGTTATGTAAAGTGACTTCGCCCTCTACGGTTTTGACCGTCAGGTCCGGCTCCACCGGCAGGGGAGAGTCGAACGATATCCCCGACTGCTGCAACGGCCGATAGGTCTTGCGTTCGGCGACCGTGATAACCTCGCGGGGCATGACCGAGCCCAAATTCAGCATCACCGGGTGGATACCCTCGCCGTCAACCGTCACCCAGCCGTAATGGTATTCCAACCCGTTGGGGGCCGGTCGCGTGCCACCGCCGGAACTTCCGATAGTCATGTACATGACACCGTCGAAATCGCCGCTGAAATACTCGTGGTAATGGCCGCAGAAGACGGCGTCCACCCCGAATTTGACGAACAGGGTATGCAGGGTGTCGGGTTGCCCTTCGGCGGTGGTTTCATTCCAAAAGGGTTTATGCATAAAGACAAAAGTATAGGCGGCCTCGCTGTTATTTTGCAAATCATCTATTAGCCAGCTTAGCTGGTCGGGGGGGAATTCCTCGCTGCTTTCTATCCGGCTGTTGTCGAGGATGATAAAATGCAGGTTTTCATGGTCAAAAGAATAGTAAGTTCGGCCAACATGTTTTTTGTACCATTCGTAGGCCAAGGCACTGGAAATGTCGTTGTTGCCGGGAGTGTAATAAAGCGGCATGGTTAGCGGCTTGACCAGCCCGAGATATTTTCCCCAGCGGTCGTTCATTACCGCCGTGTCATCGACATACCCCTCGATCATATCGCCGACCGTGATGACAAAATCAGGGCGCAGGAGTTGAATTTCCTCGACCACCCGGCCGTAAATGCCCGGTACATGGCCGCTGGTGCGGTCGCCGAGGATAGCGAAACGGACCGGGGCTTTATCCCGCTCGGCAGCGTTCAGAACGGTCGGTGTTAAGACCGCCAGACCAAAAATTGACAGGAAAATAGTAAAAACGAGTTTTTGATGTGCTTTCGCCATGACTTTAACCCTTCGATGGGCCCGGTTATGAAAAAAACAGGGCGCAGTTTTTGCTGTTATTGCGTGTGAAATTGATGTCTCAAATTAGGTTTATTTCCCCCCGCGGGCAAGTTATTTATGGTGCGAAGTCAGCCACTATTTCAGAGGTGAAAAAAGGTGTGTGAAAAGAAAAAAATTCTACCTGATTTTTGATGTCTGCAGGTGGGGGTGAACGAAGGAAACGCGCTCGTCGCACCTAAGGTATTGGGAATAAGCGATTTACCGTTGCGGAGGTGTTTTGTTGTAGGGTCAATTGACATGAAAATGTCATGATGCGAGCTTAAAAGATACCCTTGAAAACTGATTTTTTACTTTGAAAACATAAATTTCTTATTATATTAATATAGCTTTGGAAGGACTAGCAGGATTAGGCAACTTTTACTCGCCTTTAATTAGTCCCCGAAATAAAAAAAAATCCTTCCGGTTGATTAAACCCGTGGATAAGATATTTTCTCTAAATTTTGAGAAACTATTGATTATGTTTTTTAAGGTGACAACAGGAGCTTTCAGGAAAACTCAAGCAAAACAATATAGTTAAGTTGTCGTATTGTGTAATTTTATAGGTATGTTTTTAAAATGCGGAAAGGAGGTAGAGAAAGGTACAAAACAATTCCGTTAAACTAAAAGTAGAAGTACTTAACCCGGATATATAGTTCGGGATTTTAGGTAATTTCCACAGCGTCAAAATTTGGTAACTTAAACGCTCGAAAGGAGTAAGGAATGGCGAAGAAACTTATCTCTTTGTTTATTCTCACCTTATTCATTATTTCAATAGTCGCCATTACAGCTGATGCGAAAACCCGGGTGACCGATCCCCGCACTGAGAAACTTTCGCAGTATGGATTTATGTTCCAGAAGAAGGCTGTATCTTTAAGAGGCGATGAAACGCCGATCATCAACAAAACTGATGTCCGGCAGTCTTTGAACGCCGCCGGTGATGGCAATGCCCCCGGTATTACCATCGCTCATACCTGGTATGAGTGGCAGGCTAACTCTTCCTACGGTCGCGGTATTGCCTGGCGGGCTCCGAATCCGCAGGTCCACATGGCTTACACGCAGATGTTTGCCGCAGGCGCCCGTCGCTTTGCCTCGTACAACGTTTACGACCCGGCCTCCGGCACATGGCCGAAAGGGGCTGATGTCGGCTGTCCGGTCTCGCCCCCGCAGGGTGCCGCTACGGGCCGCGCCGGGTTTGTGACGCTTGATGTTCGCGACGACGGCGGCGCCGTGATCGCCTGCCACCACAGTATATCCGAAGATGGTATACTTGAGCCGTTCTATACCGCCGTTTATGTCGACGCTACGGCGTCGATCGGCGTGTATTGCGGTTTCGGTAACGGCAGCCATGCCCCCAATGAACCCGAATCGGCGGCTACGGAACTGCCCGCGATATATATCTGGCCGAAACTCGAGTACCATGTCAACGGCAACGACACCGTTATCTACGCTTTCTCCTGTGAGTCGGTCGCTAACGCCGACCTGGAAACCCTGGTGCTGTTCCGCAACGCCGGATCCAGCCTGCTGGGTACCTGGGAAACTTTTGCCATCGACAGTGTCTTCTTTATCGTCCAGGATATCTCGGCTTCGCGCGTTTCCCGCAAGGTAGCCCTTTGCTGGATGGAAGAAGCTGAAGAGGGCAACGAAGGCAACAACGATATCTGGTACTGGGTGTCCGACGATATGGGTGCCACCTGGGACCCGGCCGATAAGACCAATGTAACTCAGTATCAGGAAGACGAGGAAGGTTACCGGGCCTGGCTGGAACTGTCCTGTCTGTACGACACCCAGGACCACCTGCATATTATCTGGAACGCCAACCTGTACGCCGGTGACGGCAGCGCGGCCGCGGGCCGCAGTTGCCGTCTGTTCCACTGGGCCGAGCATACCGACGTTATCAGCACCGTGTACAACGCCGAGTGGAGTCCGCTCGATGTTTGCGCTGTCGGCGGTTCCAACGTTCTGAACGTGGCCAAGTTCACGGTTTCGGAATGTAACGGCCGTATTTATGTTATCTGGTCGCAGTTCGGCGACCCGGATAACGGTGACTCCACCGACTGTGCCGACCCCGATTTTGTCGGCTCGGGTGAGGGCGCCAACGCCGAAATTTATATGTCCGTCTCCACCACCCTCAACGGCACTCTCTGGGACGCCGCCCGTAACCTGACCAACACCAAATCGCCGGGTTGCGATACCACTTCCGGCAACGAGTGCGACAACGAAACCTGGGCGACCATGTCCCGTTACGGGATGGATAATTCCGCCTGGACCGGTCTGGACTGGTCCTCGGCTTCTGAGGCGCTGCTGGTTGACCCCTCGGCCAACCCGCCTTATACCGGTGATTATTATCTTGATGTCATGTATGTCAACGACCTGGTCCCGGGGCCCTCGGAAATGACCGGCGGCTCGGGCACCAAGACGCCCAATTGGAACGTGCCGCTCAAATGGTTCCGCCTGCCCTGTGTGGACCCGGTTATCGAGGCCAAGATTAACCTTTCGCCTCGAAATATTTACTATCCGGAATACACCCAGCACGGCATCGCCGCTCCTTACAATGTTAAGGTTGAAAACGGTGGTAACGCTCCTCTGACCATCAGCAAGATTTACATCGAGAAGGATACCGAAGTCGTTACCGACTGGTTGGGTATCAGCAAAACTTCCATGAACGTGCCCTCCGGCGCCCCCAATAATATCGACACCGTGGTGGTCACCCTGAACAAGGATGGCGTTATCGACGCTTCCGGTACGGTTGTCAATCTGGTCGGCCGCGTCGGTTTCGAGTGGGCGCGCCAGGTTGGTCTGGATACCGCTTTCCTGGAAATCGACTTCTACGTCGCCGATACCGTGGTGGGTATCGTCTGGGATACCATCTCCACCAACCTTATCGACCTGATCGTTTCCAGCAATGGCAACATGGGTAACAGCAACGTCGGCTTTGTCAATATGGACTTCGCCAACACCACCCTGGAATGTGACGACTCGTCCGGCTACAAAGACGGTGTAACCGATACCATCCCGGGTGACGCCTCTGTCTATCTGGGTAACGCCTCGCCGGTTATCCTGACCGGTTCGGTGGTCGGCGTCGATACGACCGTCACGGCCAGTTGGGCAATTTTCAAAGAAACTCTTGACGAACCGAACGGCTTCAAGCCGGTTACCGGTGAAGCCGCCGGCGGCATCAAGCTGACCAAGAATACTGGTTATACCGATGACGTTATCGGTTACACCGCCGTCCACACCGGTGCCTTCCTTACCGTCGACTCGAACCTGGTGGTCGAGAAAACCTATTACGCGCCGACTGACGATGTCTCCTATATCGTACAGATGATGCGTATCTTCTCGTATGACGGTGACCCTCACAGCGGCTTGATTATCGGTGAAGCCTATGACTGGGATATTCCGTCTGATACCGGTTCCTATAATACTTCCGGTACCGACCCGGCCACTGACCTGATTTATATGCTGGGCGGTGAGTTCAACGAGTCGCACGGCGATTCGCTGGAATGCACCGACAACAATACCCGCGCCGGCGGCGCGGTTCGGGCCGGTTTCTATACCCAGGCCGAGTTCAATGCCAGTCCGACGCTGGCTCATACCGATCCCATGTGGGGCGGTTATGCCGAATTGAACGTGGATTACGTCTATTCGGCCAATGGTTTCGTCCCGAACGAATTGTACGGCAATATGCTCAACAACTCGGGCCTCAATGCCCAGGCTTCCTCGGTCTCCGACGACCAGCATATCGTTCTGACCTACTTTGATGACTACAGTCTCGGGGCCACCGATACGCTGATTATCTGGACGGTCATGGCGACTATTCCGCCTTCGACCCTCCCGACGGAGCTCGAAGTAGTTGCTGACCTGGTCGCCGAGATTGAAGCCGGTAAAGCCTGGCTGAACGCCAATATTGGCAACCTCAAACTGGCCTTCACCGGGTGCTGTATCGGGGAGACCGGTAATGTCGATTGTTCGGAGATCGAAGAGCCGGATATTTCGGATATCGTCCGTTTGATCGACTACCTCTACCTGTCGCACTATCCGTTGTGCTGCTATGGAGAAGCCAATGTTGACGCCTCAGGTGTTGATCCGGGTAGCGAGGAACCCGATATTTCCGACATCACTTATCTGATTGACCACCTGTACCTGTCTCACAAGGTTCTGAAAACCTGCCCGTAATCTTGTAACTGTACGATAAATAAAAAGCCGTCCCCTATTCTGGGGACGGCTTTTTTAACGCCTAGAGATTTAATCAGCTTTCGTCGGGCGGTTTCTGCTCGTCTGAGTCGGCCCGGTTGAATTTCTTGATGACGCTTTTCAGGGCGTCTTTATGCACCAGGTAAAAAATCATTTTCAGACGGACATAATCGTCGCGGTAGAAAAAATAGCCCTCGAAATCACCCCACCGGCCGCCCCGCGAAGAGTCCTTTATTAAAAACCAGTCCCGGCCGTCGATTTCCTTGTGTCCCACCACGTGAATGCCGTGGTCGTCGCTGGTGGTCTTGTTGTACATTCGAAACTCCCGCGCGTCCTGGTTGATATAGGCCTGGGGAATGTCATAATCGGGAATGACCGCCGCGTCCTCGAAACCGTTATAGCCCGGTTCGGAATTGTCTCCCCCGATAGCAACCGTATAGCCCCCGGTCACGGTCTCTTTCAGGATACGGTACCATTCTTCCAGCGGCAGGTTGTAATAGGTGCTGTCGTGCCACCAGTTGTCCCAAACCTCGAGTTCGCCCTGACGGTAGAAAGGTTTCGACAGGGTGGAGATAACCCCGACATAATCATCGGCATCGATCTGGAGAATCTCCCGGGCAAATACTACCGGAGTAATGGTCCGGCCCTCGAAAACAAAAGATTCCGGCGGCTCGCCCATATATTTGTTCAGAATCAACCTGACGCCGTCGAGAATAAGGTCTTCGTCCCATAGTTTGTTTTCTTTGGCGTGGTTGAGATAAGCCCTGATTTCATTCGAGAGATGGGAATGGTCGTATTTCTCATCGCCGATGTAGCCGGGGTAGATATCGCGGGGGACAATGCCGTAAAGGTTCATCATGCACAGCACGGCGTTTGATTCCGAGCCCTGGGAAACATAGAAATCGCCCCGGCGGCGGACAAAATTGCGACACTTTTCAAGATACTCATAATATACCGTGTGCATCTCGGACAGTTTTATTTTACGGCCGGTAAGCCGGGCGACCTCGGCTTCGATAAAAGAGGTTCCGGCGAACGCCCAGCAGGTGCCGGTATTGTACTGAGGCACCGGGGGGAAATGATAAGCCGCCGTGAATATATCGGGCGAGGCCGGTTTGGAAACCCCGGTGAAATCAAAACGAAGCGTTTTCTTGCTTTCCTCTTTCTCCTTTTTCTCCTTGTCCTGGAGTACGACAATGGCGTCGGTAAGGCTGTCCCGAACGGCTTGCAAGCTGTCCCGGGTTTCCTCCATCTGCTTGAGCAGGGGGTCATAGTACTCGGGAACGTACTCGACCCGGTCGCTCTGAGCCCGGAGGGCGGCCGCCGTCATGAACGACAGCAGAAAGATAATCAGGATGATTATAATTTTGTTCATACTACCCCTCACGATTCGATATGTGTTTAATATCAATAATAATAACCGAAACCAAAAAAGAAGTCACCTATTATTTAGGTGACTTCCATAATTTGATCGGTGTGAGGGAGAGGTTAAGATAACCGTTTAAGCGGCGCCGTATTCCTCGTCCTCTTCGAAATACTCGTTGGTATAACCCTCAACCGGTTTAAGCTGGTCCAGCCACGAGGCATGGTCGTCGCGGTAGCAAACGAGTAAGCGCTGCTCATCCTCAATAGATTTGGCCCGGTGATATTTCAGGTAGATATAGTTGTAATCAACGCCGATTATTTCAATCTTGCCGGACTCGTGGGACATGACATATTTGGCGCGCTTGGCCAGGCCGGAACATTTTTTCTTGGCTTCTTCAATCTTGAAATAAGCTTCGACAATCGGAATTTCAAACGACTCGTTGCCTTCCGTCGGCCGGCCCTGGAACACGTAATACTGCGGTATGCCGATATAGGAAAGCTCGTTCCATAGACTGGCGATGACGTTGGGATTGTCGGATATGCCGCGAAGAATGGGATTCTGGTTGACACAGATAACCCCCGTCTGCTGAAGCAGCTGGATACCTTCCCGGCAAACGTCGGTCAGCTCCGTCGGGTGATCGAAATGACACATGAAATATATGCGTTTGTCGGGGTGAGAATGCTCACTCAAAACCTCTATCAACTCCGGGTCGTTGATGAATCGGTAAGGATTGAAGGCCGGCATCTTGGTGCCGATGCGGATGATCTTGACATGTTCAATTTCACGAAGAGCGTTCAATATCTTCTTTATACTGGCCGTGTTGAGCACCATCGGGTCCCCGCCGGTCAAGAGGACGTTGTTGATTTCGGGATGTTTCTTTATGTACTCCAGGCCTTCGGAAATGTCGTAAGAAACCTCATCAATATCGCTCAGGAAAAGACGCTTGCGAAAACAGTAGCGGCAGAAACCGCCACAGCTTTCGGTAACCAGAAGGAGAGCGGTGGAACCGTATTTATGCTGAACGCCTTTGCGCACGGTAATGGAATTCTCGTTACAGGCGTCGAGATCCCCCCAGTCGTTCAATTCCCGGGGGTGGGGAATAATCAGACGGCGAATCGGGTCGTCGGGGTTGTCCCAGTCGATGAGATTTAAATAATATTCGTTGGTTCGGAAAACGAATTTATCCGTCACTTTTTTTAAACTGGTGCGCTCGGCGGCCGAAAGATGGAGTATCTGGTCAATATCGTGAATATGTCGGGGCTGCTTTTTAAGTCCAGGTTCCATCCGGGCATTTCTTATTTTCATAAGAGCCTCCTTTCCTTGCTCTTAATCCAACTTAAAACGCATGCTGTGTATCTTGTAACAAGTTCGGGCGAATTCCCTCCGTTTTTTCAGGGAGGGTTGCATCCTTATATGAAGGAGCGTAGCTGGATTTTAAAAAACTTCAGGGTAGCCTAAATAAGGCTTTAAGTGTTCCCTTGGCACCTTAATATAATAAATATACAAATAATGTCAAGTTTAAGACTACCTTAAATATATGTCATTTCACCTGATTGTCAGGTATCTATATTATTGGTAGTATGTTGTAAAAGTTTGTAACTTGTTATATCATAATACGATATAAAGATAATAAAAGTTCCATTATATTTTTAACGGGTATTTATAAGTCCATTATAAAGGTTTTGTGCAAATTTAAGACAATTTTTGTCAAATTTCGGTAAATATTAGATTAACATATTGATTCTCATGCGCTTAGGAGGTTTTTACTCGTTCCGAAGGGCTTCCACCGGGTCCACCCGGGCGGCGCGGGAGGCCGGGTAGAAGCCGGCCAGGAGGCTGACTATCAAACCGAAAAGAAAGGCCGTCAGCACCAGCCAGCCGGGCAGGGCGAACAGTTCCATTTCGTCCAGGCCCTGGCGGGTCATGATGGTCCGGGCGACCAGCGAGGCCAGGCGGGTAATCAGCCAGCCGAAAATTATGCCCGTGGCGGCTCCCAGGGCGCCGATTACTCCCGACTCGAACAAAAAGAGAATCCGGATATCCCGCTCGTCCGCCCCCAGTGATTTTAACAGGCCGATTTCCCGTTTTCGCTCGATTATCGACATGACCATGGTGTTGACAATCCCCAGCGAGGCCGTTATCAGGGCAATCAGGCCGATGATGCCCAGGAACATGTCAAAATAGAAGAAAAACCGGCTGATTTCCTTGAACTGGGCGGCGAAGCTGAAGGTTCTGAAACCGAGAGCTTCCACCGAATCGCTGACCGTTTCATAGGGAACATGGGGGTCGAGATTCAAGGTAACCTGGGGATAGCTCCGTCCGATGGAGTCGCCCGAGGGCACGAAAAAGGTGCCGTTTTTCAAGGCGTTGAAAAGGTCGGCCGGGTCGTCGCCGAAGCCGCTGACGCTGAAGCGGCGGGCGGCGAAGGCCGGAATGATGACCGGTTTGATTTGCATTCGTCCCCGGCGCATCTTCTTGAGAACGCCGCACACGGTAAACGTGTCGCAGACCAGGTTGCGGTGGTGCATGTAACCGTTAAGGAAGTATTTAAAAGCTTCGTTCATCTCCCCGTAAAAGACCCGCTTTCGGTAGTCGTCGTGAACCAAAGAGTCGAAGCGTATTTCTTCAAGCCGGCCTTTCAACCGGTCCCGCTCCCCCTGGAGAATATAGGCCAGACCGCTGTCGATACTGGCCACCTGAATAGAGATCACTATTTGCCGGCCGATGATGGAATCTGCGCTGAGCCCCAGCGTATCCGTGATTTCTTCAGTCACCATCGCCTGGCGGGCGCTATCGTGGCTGAAAAAGGTTCCGGCCACGAGCCGGGAGTAAAGTTTGGTATTGAATGCGGTGGCCGGTAGAGCCTGCGCCTCGAGTTCCAGCGCCGTATCTTCAAAGTTGGCCGAAATTTTAAAACTGTTAAAGGGGTAGGCCAGGTTAACACCGGGCACTTTTGAGATAGCTTCAATGGCGTCGTCGTCAAGGACCGCCGCTCGGGCGCTGTCACCGCGGGGCGGGTAAACCTGCATGGTGGTGAACAACCCCAGCTCGTTAAACTGTTCGGTGATAAGTCGCTGGTTGCCGGCCCCGAAAGAGAGCATGGCCACGAAAGCCGCGATAGCGATGACGACTCCGGAGATGGTCAGGAAGGAACGAAGTTTCAAACGCCAGAGGTTCCCGGTCGAAATCGACAGCAAATCACGCCAGTTCATACAACACCCCCCGGTGATGTGGAGTTGCCCGTTTCCTCGACCACCTGACCGTAATGCATGCGGATCAGGCGGCCGGTATAGTTGCGGGCCATTTCCCGGTCATGGGTGACCATGATTACCGTCAGCCCCTGCCGGTTCAGCCGGGTAAGAAGTTCGGTTATCTGGCGGGTGTTTTCATGGTCGAGATTGCCGGTGGGTTCGTCGGCGAACAATATTTCCGGATTTTTAACCAGCGCCCGGGCGACTGCCACCCTTTGCTGTTCCCCGCCGGAGAGGTCGGCCGGGTGATGATCCATCCGGTCGCCCAGACCCAGCTGCTCCAGCATTTCGACGGCCTTGCGGCGGCGTTCGTTCGGCGAGGTGTCGTTAAAATACAGGGCCATTTCGACGTTGCCCAGGGCGGTGCGGTGGGGGATAAGGTTGAACGCCTGAAAAATCATCCCCACTTTGTGTGCCCGGTATGCGGCCAGTTCGCGGCGGGTGAGCGCGGTCAAGGAAACTCCCTCAACCTCGATTGAACCCGAGGTGGGAGTGTCAAGACCGGCCATCAGGTTCAACATGGTCGATTTGCCCGACCCGGAAGAACCGACCAGCCCCAGGAATTCACCCTTCTCAACGACTATATTGACCCGGTCGACCGCCCGCACCTCGGACGGTCCCCGCCGGTAATAGCGGCACAGGTCGATGGCTTTCATCCAGCTTTCACTCACCTGGGAACCATTTCATTTCGTACGGTTGCCATAACTTTCTTAATTACGTCATAAAATATGTCAATGTTACAGTATTTAAACAACCTTATTCTCTGGTCTTTACTTTTTCTCGCGAAGTTTTCCGGGTAGCGGGAACGAAAATCCGCGCAAACCTCTTTAAGAAAAAAAATTAAAAAACCCCGCCGCGCAACAGCGGGAGGGTTTGCTGCCGCGAACGGAGTATTGGGTTCGTGTTGTCGGAGGACAATCACGGGCTTTATTGATTTTTAATGTATTAGCCGGTTGATGGTAACTTGATTCACGCCTTGCTTAGCAGTTTTGACGGATTATATAATGAGGTTGGAATATTAGTGGGTATAATATACCCCATTATTGAGACGAATCGTCGGTCGTTGGGGTATTTTCAGCTCCCTTTTCGATTATATAGTCGGCCACCAGGCGCAATTTTTCATCACCGAGATGAGCGAAAGAGGGCATGGGGGCGAACTCGGGCCGCTTTTTGCCTGGTGCTTTGGCCCAGGTCACGATACCTTCGGGGTTGTCTTTATACAACGAGTAAACCTCGACCAGCGAGGGGGCGGCCAAGACCTTGTTGACGGCGTGACAGGCGGCGCAGTTGACAAAAACTTTTTCACCGGTCAGCTGCGCGCCCATGGCCTCACCCGCGCCCAGGCCGGCTTCGATACGCATCTGGGTGGCCAGCAAGATGGAATGAAATCTCTCCGATTCGGAGGCGATCAAAGCCTTATGCGGCTCCAGGCTGGTTTCGCGGTAGAGGTGCCTGCCCGTCCCCATGGCCGCCACCACCACGGTGAAAATAAAAATGAGGGCGACATAATTGCGCCCGAAATTAATCTCCGGTCGCCGAATCATACGGCGAAGATAAAAGAGAACCGTGATGGCCAGTGTCACCCCGCTCAGGATGACTATGATAAGAGCCAGGCTTATGCCCGGAAAGGGCAGGGTGAACAGAAGCAGCGGGCCGAACGCCAGCTGGGCGATAGTGGCGTAAAAGGCGACTTTAAAAAACAGTTTTCTCAGTTCCAGCCGGGTGAAAGCGGGCAGGTTGGTCTCGACCGGGTAGCCTTTGCGGCCGAACCATCCGGCCAGAAACAGCCCGGTCAGGGCGACAGTGGCCGTCAGGAAATGAAAATAACGCGGAAAGACATTGCCGATTCTCAGCGAGGAAAAGAAACCGCTTACCTCGGGCCATTTCTCCGGGAAGAGCATCAGGTTGATATTGGCCAGGAAAATAAGCGGAATACATAAAAACAGGAAAGCCGCGAGCGCCCCGACAATGATATGAAAAGTTTTGTTTTTGTCTTTCCAGAGCGGCCAGGTGTACTTGTGAAGGTAGGCCAGCAAAAAGGCCAGGATAACCAGGGGGATTATCGAAATCCAGCCGTACCCGGTGAGGGCGTTGGCCGAATAAAAATGAACGGTGTAGGCCAAATTAATGCACAAGAGCGGGCCGACCCCGAGCACCACCGCCAGGCTCTTGTTGACCGTTATGGTTTCGGTGATTTTCTTGCCGAGGGCGTCGTACTTCTTATGGTTCAGGCCGAGCATTTCAAAAATGACCGACAGCAGTGACCCGCCCACCATCAGGTTGACGAACAATATATGCACAAGGAAAAGAATAACCAGGATAATTTTCAGGCCCGCTTCGTTCAACGGCAGCGGCAGGTCGATATCCCGCGGAATGGGCGCCAGGGTCTGAAGAAGAATTAAATTATTCAGAATCGTGATCATCATCAAAAACTTTCATGCTCTTTAACGCCTTACGGGTTGCCGGTCGGCTGGTTGCCGTTTATCGCTTTGGGACTCCAGCGCGCCTGGGCGCCGAGTATCAATTCCTTGTTATTCTGCAATTCCCTGAAATACGCGATCATCGCTTCGGCCTCTTTATCGTTGCCGGGGAAGGGCGGCATGTACGTACGAGTGACGTGCATGGTGCTCACGAAAGCTTTCAGGGCGGTTTCGTCCCAGGGTTCGGGGCCGTAGAGATTGTTGAACTTGGAAACGATATTGTTAATGCCCGAGGTCGTGTGACAGCGGGAGCAGGTTACGAGAAAAACGTCCTTGCCGGCCTCGATTTTGTTCGCCGAGGTTACGTTGTGGTGTTTCACGAAAGTGGCGTAAGGAAGGATGCCGTCGCGCTGAAAAACCGGCATCTCCTCGACCCTGACGCCGTTAGAGTACATGTAATCGGCGATAATGTACGGTTTGCGGATAAATTCCCGCACCCGTTCAAAATGTCCCAGAAGCCACACCCCCAGCACAAACGGAATAAGCAGAACCACGCCGGGGATGAGCCGGGGGCGGATGACCCCGATGACGGTCACCAGGATGATGGCCCCGACAGTGGCGATCATGATGACGGCCAGGGTTTCGTGCCAGTTCATAAAGCGCTGGGTCAACAGGGCGACGTTGACATTGGCCAGCATGGTTTCGGGAGCCTGTTTCCAGTACCAGAGGGCGGCCGGGATGAACGGTATTGCCCAGGCCAGTGACCAGGTAGCCGCGAAACGCACCGTCCGACGGCGGAAATCGGTTCTCTTTTTCGTAAAGAAAAATATCAAGAACCAGGCCAGCAGTCCGGCCAGCATCATCGAATAAGTGGTGCGAAAAGCCAGTTGGGGCAGATACAGCGGATTCGCGACGGCCGAGAAGAATGATTTGGTCACCGGCCAGGAACCGGAGTCCATCATGAAACCGAGCACGGCCACGATAATGACCATCGTCAAACAGGAAAAGGCGCTCAGAAACACCCCGAACCCGAGATGCAGTTTTTTCAGATTGCCTTCCGCCCAGCGTTTCCAGGTTAAAAAGTATATCATGATAAAGACGACTTCGCTGATAAACACCAGCCACTCGGTGAACCAGGCCCAGAAGAACACCCTGAGCAGGCTGCCGATACCGAACGGCGCGATCAGGGCGGTGGTGAACCAGATCCCGACCCCGGTCAGGGCGCCCACGGTGGTGGTGACGATAAAGAGCACAAACGTTATACGGTAAGCGAGATTGTCCCATTCGGGATTATTGGTACGCCGGCCCCACCATTCCAGCAGAGTGACCAGGGGATAGGCGCCGACCGCCAGGGGATGATTGATGAATATATGAATACTGGCGATGACGGCGATGAGCAGCCGGTTGCCGAAAAAATCCAGGAAAAATTGCGGGAAATCCATGCGATAATATGCGTTAACGTTCCCGGCTTGGCAATATTTTTTTGAAGATAATTTTCTCTATAGAAGCGCACGCGGGACAAAACATTCTATTTTTAAGTATATTTTTCCGATATGTCAGACGGTGCGATTAATAACGTCGGTAATTTACCGACAGGCTGTCCAGGCGCCGGTAATGATGTCCCAGGCGGCGTTTGAAATTTTCAAAATCCCCCGCCTCGCCCGACGACCAGAGCTTTTCGGCCAGGGCGCACAGGCGCGGCACGGCCATGTATTCGACGTGTTTAAAGTCGGGCATGTATTCCGTCCACACGTTACCCTGCCCGCCGAGAATGCGGCGGCTTTCGGTTTCGCTCAGCGCCTGCGGGAGCGGCTCGAATTCGTAGACTTTCTCAAGCGGGAGAAAACCCCCGATGGCTTTGGGTTCGTTCTCTTTCGCCTGGTAGAAATCGAAATAACAGTGCGACATCGGGCACATGACCGCCTTGTGCCCGGTCCGGACGGCTTCGAGACCGTACTTGACATCCCGCCAGGCCATCACGGCCGCGGTTCGCGGCAGGCCGCTTTGGAGAATCTCGTCCCAGCCGATCATTTTTTTATCGTGGACCGCCAGGATTTTCTCGACCCGCTTCATGAAATAACCCTGCAGCTCGCTCTCGTCCTTGAGCTTTTCGCTTTTGATTCTCAAACGGCAGCGCGGGCATTCATGCCATCGAACAGTCGGGCATTCGTCGCCGCCGACATGGATATATTCTCCCGGAAAAAGTTCGCATATTTCCGAAAGGACGTTTTCTACAAAGGCGAACGTTTCGTCCCTGCCCGGGCAGAGCACGTCCTCAAACACGCCCCAGCGGTTGGCGACCTCGAACGGCCCGCCGGTGCAGGAATATTCGGGACAGGCGGCCAGAGCGGCGGTGGTGTGGCCGGGGATATCGATTTCCGGCACAACCGTCACGTACCTCGACGCGGCGTAAGCGACAATCTCGCGAATATCCTCCTGGGTGTAGAACCCGCCGTATTCGGAACCGTTCTTTTCAATGCGCCGGGAGCCGATTTCGGTCAGGCACGGATATTTTTTTATCTCGAGGCGCCAGCCCTGGTCGTCGGTCAAATGCCAGTGGAAAACGTTCAACTTGTGCAACGCCAGCAGGTCGATATATTTTTTGATTTCGGCCTTGTCGAAAAAATGGCGGCTGACATCGAGATGCATCCCCCGCCAGACAAAACGCGGTCGGTCGTCTATAGCGACAGCCGGAATTTTACAGCCCTCGGTGCCGTCCGGCTCGGTCAATTGAATAAGAGTCTGTATCCCGTAAAAGAGGCCGGCTTCATCAGCCGCCCTGACGGTAACACGGTTTTCATCGCATTCAAGACGGTATTCTTCTGAAGAAAAACCCGCCCCGCTTTCTTCCAAAGCGAGCAAGATTACTTTTTTTCCCTCGGCTTGATTCAATTGCGGTGGATATGTGAGTCGAATATTGAAAAAGAATTCGAATTGTTCCCGGAGATAATCAGACAGGAATTTTAACGATTCTTTTTCCCGGTTGTAAACAATGTCAGTTTTCGCTTTTAAAGTGAACGAACCGCTACCGGTTTCCACACGTGCGGGCGTGGGGATGATATTCAGCGACGAAGACATCTAAGCCTGCCCGGTTTTGAGTTTGAAAGTCATAATTTCAAAAGGTTTCAAAGCCAGCTCTACCGGTTGGGAACAATCATATCCGTCGTACTCATGCCATTCCATCAGGTCGGTTTCGACCAGCCGGGCGGAGTTATCCTCGACTATCAACATACCTTTCGAATCACGACCGCGCGTCTCGACTATCCTTAAAATAAGAAAGTTTTCTTTTTCCGCTTTCTTGACGACCTCGAGCGACAACCCCTCGCCGGTAACGTGCGCGGGAAGTCGCTGTCCGACGGTTTTATAACCTTCGAATAGCTCCAATCCCTGGTTGAGCCGGGCGGCGTGCGCCATGACGTCGGAGTGTATCAAATCGCCGCTGTGCGGCAGGAGGCTGTAGGTAAACTCGTGCCGTCCCCGGTCGGCGTCCGGGTCGGGGTAGGTAGGGGAGCGCAGGAGGTTCAGGTCGAGCACGTTCCCCAGCGCCTTGTAACCGTACTTACAGGCGTTGAGCAGTTCTTTGACAGTGGCGACGGCCAGGCATACCGAGGTATCGGCGGCGCCGTAATAAAGATAAACCGGGCTGTCGGGTTCGGCGAAATCGTTGGCGTCGTACCGCTCGACAATCATCCCGCCGGGGAAAACAACATTGGGCACCTGGCCGGTCAGCTCGTACGTTTCCCGCGGTTCGAGTATATTATAGCGGCTGCGGGCGATCAGACGGGCGGGATTGTCAAGGTCGAAAAGCGCCACCCCTGCCTGGTAGATATTGACGCTTTGAAAATGCGTGGCGATACCGTGATAGACCAGAAGCCAGCCCTCGGCGGTTTTGACCGGCGGCGGCCCGGCGCCGAGGCGTTCGTCCCAGTAATGAAGCCGCCCTTCCAGCACGGGAACAAGCGGCCACCAGTGGCGCAGGTCGTCCGAATCGGAAAGATAAACAGCGCTCCCCAAACTCACCCCGCTACCAAGGCGGGTCCGGTTGGGGCGGTCCAGGCGGTAATACTGGCCGTTGATTTTTTCCGGGAAAAGCACACCGTTGCGGTTGTCGTCGTCCGACACTATCCCCAGCCATTGATAGTTATTGAAATCCTCGGTGACGGCCAGGCCCAGGCGGCAGGTATCGTCTGTGTCCATAGCCACCATGATATAATACTTTTCGTCGAGGCGGGTGATACGCGGGTCATAGATGTGGTAGATTTTTTCGCTGACTTTTTCGATACCCTCGAAACGGATGATGCGGTCGTCGACCGTGAAATCCTCGCCGTTGTCGCTGACGGCTTTCAGAAGGAAGGTTTCCCGGCCGCGGTTCTGCACGCGCAGTATCAAAAGGTATTTATCTTTGTATTTGACGGCGCCGGGGTTGAACACCGAGGTGACATCGACCAGGTGCGGCTTGACGAGGGGAATATCGCGACGGGTGATTATCGGGTTTTTTTTGCTTCTTTTCACTAGTTACACATACACAGGCAACCTGTTTTTAGTTCATGGCCGAAATATAAGGCTCGGCCGCTTTTTTTTCAAGTGATTTAAAAAAGAGAGGCCGCCGGGCGGGAACGCCTGGCGGCCGGTTAGTTTATATTTGAAAACGGTTCAATATTTACTGTCTTTACTACCCCGATAGCTGCCGTGAATCTTGTATTCTATCAGATCGTCGGGGGAGAGGTCGTCGTAACCCCGGCCCTGCAATTGTTTGATGAGAGACCTGTCAACCCCGTGAAGGCGCATCTCGACCAGTTTCGAGGGGTTTATATCTTTGTAACCCAGCTCGACCAGGCTTTCGATAAAATAGGGTTCAACACCGTGAATTTTCATCTCCACCAGTTTGTCTTCACTGAGGTTGTCATAACCTAAATCGAGCATTTCTTTTACGTATTCGGGGGAGACGCCTTGGATGTGAAATTCTACCAGCCGGTCCAGCGAAAGGTCGTAACCAAGCTCGCTGATACCTTCGGCGAAATCGAGCGTGACATCGTGTACCGCCAGTGTCAGGCATTTTTCTTCCGATTTGATATTGTATCCCAGGTCGCGCATCCGGTCAATATAATCCCGGCTGGCCCGGAAATAACAATCCCCCTCGCCCCGGAACATACCGTCCTCTTCCTCAAGGAAGCCCTCGAAAAAGAAAGTCCCGGCGTCAAGTTCCCATTTGAACCGGACATCGTCGCCGGGTTTTAAATCCAGCAGGTTGTAACTTTGGGTCATTGCCATGTTTCCGAACAAGCGCCGCCGGAATTCGATTCTGATTTGCCGGTCGCGGCGGTTGTCATCGATTGCCCATGCCCCCCGGATATCGTCATCCTGGACTTCGAAAGCCTCGGTGGGGGTCAGGTTTACCTCGGCGGTGACATGGTCCGGCAGGATACTCAGGACCGTGAAAACAGCGCCGACAAGAATAATGACGGATAATAGGTTGACAATAACGGAGCCGACTCTTCTTTCGGGACCGGTACCGACGGTGATTCGGCGGATACGCTCCAGGAGCGACCCGGAGTTGGCCGCCGGGGAAAGATGCGCCGCTACGGCGCGCGTCTCTTCCAGGTTCGTCAAAGCTTTTACGTATTTTATTTTGTCTCCTGTTATTTGTACGGCGGTGTCGTCACAGCAGTGTTCCCGCTCGACGCGAATCCGGCGGGAAATCAGCCATACGGCGGGGTTGAAGAAAAACAGGGTTTCCATAACCGCCTGCAGGTAATTTATTAAAACATCGTGGCGCCTGATATGCGCCAACTCGTGAATTATTATCATTTCCAGCTCGTTCTCGGTCAAGCCGCTCAAAGCCCCGACCGGGATCAACACCATCGGTTTTACCCAGCCGACCACGCAGGGTATATTGGCGATGAGCGACCTGACAATCCGTACCGGTCTTTTTACGTCCACCTTTTGAATCAGCTCTCTCAATCTGTTTTGACGGTCGCGGTCGAATTCTTCAACCCCTTTGGTCAACAGCCCCCGGGTCCGGTACCAGCCCGCCAGGTGGTAAAGGGTGATAAACATCACCCCGGTCAGCCAGACGAAAAACAGCCAGGGGTTGAGGGTGTCTTTTATTTTTAAAGTTAGCGGGGTCGAAATTTGAGCGCCGGGCGCCGCTTCTGAACTTATAGCGGAGGTTTCGCTGACGCCTGTCTGCGGGGAAGTTTCCGTCTGTGCGGCGGACACGGTTGCCCGACCGGGGGCAGTATAGCTTACGATAGAGTTGATAATCAAAGCCAGGACGGCGAGCATTGTCAGGCAGGAGAGAAGATAACGAAGCTGCGGTTTTTTATGACGAAATAAAAACAGCAGCAGGTACAATCCGGCCGCCACCAGGGCACCCTGCCAGAGGGAGTCGAAAAGCGCCCAGGTAACCGGCCGGGCCAGTTCGCCTATTGATGATAAAAGGCTGTTTATCATTTTTTGTCTCCCTCGAGTTTGTCAAGCAGTTTGCGGATTTCCTCGAGCTCCTTGCGACTGGCCGGTTTGGCCGACAAAGCCTGCACCACCAGTTTGCTTACGGAGCTGTCAAAGGCTTTGTCCATCAGCCGGGAGAGAAGTTTCTGCTGGGTATACTCGATAGTATAACTGGCCCGGTATACATGGGCGCGACGGCTTTCATCGCGCGCGACCAGGCCCTTCTCGCTCATGATTTGCAAGAGCTTCAAAACGGTGGTGTATCCCCGGGTCGGTTTCCCGGGGAGCCGTTCGTGTATTTCCTTGACCGTCCCGGGACCGTGCGACCACAGCACCCGCAGTATATCCAGCTCGGCGTCGGTGGGGTTGAGGTTCTTTTTCTTGGTCATAATTATCGTACCCTGTTTTACGAAATCCTTCGTAGTCAAATTATATCTCAAATAAAAGCCTGTCAAGAGTTATCTACGAAATTATTCGTACAAAAGTTTCAAAAAAGTGTAATATGCTGTAATATAATGACTTGGAGTAAGGTTTCAGCCGTGTCGGGGTGCCATTAAAAGGGATGAAACAATGTGAATTATATATGATCTGTTTGCTTATCCCAGGGCGACATCGAGCGTCATCATCACCGCGAAACCGAGAATGGCGCCGAAGGTGGCGGTGTGTGAATGGCCGCCGGTCTGCGATTCGGGGACGAGTTCCTCGATAACGACAAAAATCATCGCGCCCGCCGCGAATGACAGGGCGTAGGGCAGAATCGGCTGGGCGACAATCACCAGCGCCGCCCCTATCACGCCGGCGATCGGTTCCACCACGCCGGAAAGCTGGCCGTACCAGAAACTTTTCAAGCGCGAAATCTTTTCGCGTCTTAACGGCATCGACACCGCCAGACCCTCGGGTAAATTCTGAATCCCGATGCCCAGCGCCAGGGCCACCGCCCCGGCCAGGGAAGCCGATGGCAGGTCGGCGGCGATGGCTCCGAAAGCCACCCCCACGGCCAGGCCCTCGGGGAAATTATGCAAAGTGATGGCCAGCACCAGGAGAGTGGTGCGATGCCATTGAGTTTGAACACCCTCGGCCTCGGAAATCGGCATGTCGATGTGAAGGTGCGGCAGGATGCGGTCAATCAGCCGCAGGAAGAAAGCCCCGCCCAGGAAGCCCACCACCGCCGGCACCCAGGTCGGCAACGGGCCGTTTTCGGACATCTCGATAGCCGGCGCCAGGAGCGACCAGAAACTGGCGGCAATCATCACCCCGGCGGCAAAACCAAGCATGGCGTCGAGCGTTTTACGGGTCAGCTCGCGGGCCAGAAAAACCCCCGCCGCCCCGGCCGCCGTCATGAACCAGGTAAAAAGGGTCCCGATCAGCGCCTGCATGACCGGGTTCAAGCCTGTGAACCAGTTTACTATATCCATAAAATCTTTCAGGTTATCTAAGTTTGACGTCAGATAAATATTATATTCTTTTATTATTGGCAATAATAAAAAAAACACAAAATACCACCGATATTTTTCAGGATATTTACGGTTGAAGATAGATGATATTTTAAAATAAAATTTCACCATCGATCCCGTTCCCAGGTCGGGTTTCATATCCGCTTTAATATACAGGGTCAGGCGTTTGTACCGGGCGTCGTAATTGACCCTCTGGTAATGGTCGAAATAAGCTGGCCGGTAATAATTCAGTATGGTTACAATTTCTACTATAAGTTTCTTGCCGGGTTTTAGGTGGCGGCATTTCAAAAGACCGTCCGGGTGTTCGATAATGAACACCTTTTGTACACATTCGGACACGTATTACCCTGCTTCGAAAAGCCTTATCGCATGTATTACAATAACATGACTTTTTTGGTATGGATATTGCTAAATATTTTGACAAGTGACATAAAAAGATATCAGAGAGATAAAAAATGTTTGAGTATTGGATCATATATAAAATTTTTTCCGGATTTGGGGGTATTTAAATTATGCTGTGGCTTTTATTAAAATTATTGGTGGAACTGTTGTTCTTTATACTATTGAAATGCACTTAAATAATACCTGGTAGCATCGTTGATCTTGCACCCATATGTCATCTCCGGACACCTGATAATGTTATAACAACGGGTTGGTCATGCTTAAAAACTATTTCAAGATTGCCTTCCGAAACTTAATCAAGTTCAAAGTCTATTCGTTCGTTAATATCGCCGGCCTGGAGTTTATAAAAGCCGCCTGGGCTAACCCGGTCAAGTCTTTAAGACACGAATAACCGGTAAATTCTTTTTTTCGGCTTTTATCTTAAGGCAAAAAAAACACCCGGTTCGGGCGAGTTTTCGGAAGTCCCTGTCAGCTAGTTTTTTTATGGTTGGTGAGGCAGGCGCTGGAGTAAAATCTTGAAAGTAAACACCGGCCTTAACCTCACCATCCAAAATACTGTTCTTGGCTGTTTACCACCTCAGAATACTAATTATCGGTATTTTATACCTCAGTACAATAAGGTATCAGTAGGTATGTTTTGGGTATAAGAAAGGGTAGGTTTTTTAGCTCCGGAAATTAAGTTTTTCAGGTGTATGGGGGTGATTCTCATACTCCGGGCTAAAAAAAAGGCATAAAAAAATGCCGAAGGGGGGACTTGAACCCCCACACCCATTAAGAGTACTGCGCCCTGAACGCAGCGCGTCTACCAATTTCACCACTTCGGCATTAATTCCGCCGGATTTCTCCCCGGCAGGTTTTCAATATATAACTAATCGGTCAAATAGCAACAGGAAATTACCGGCCTGCCGGTGTTTTGTAAGGGGTTGTTTGTTAATAAGATATAGCGGAATAACGTTGGCAATCCGTCAGGAACGGAGCCCTGACGGCACGCCTTTGGAACGGAGCCCTGACGGCACGTTTGATTTTAAGATTATATTAAAAAGCGATTAACTCTAAAAGAACATGCACGATATGGTGCTGAAAATCGACATCGTTACAGCCGGTCTTACCGCCGGAATAATACAGCCCGACCTGAAAATATTTATAAAACTGATAGCCGAACCCGACCTGGTAACCGTATCCGCGATTGCCCTGTTCGAGTTCCCCGCTCTTTTTTTCCTGCGAGATACCGAAAAATCTAATTCCCGCCCCCACGGTAATAAAAATACTTTTCAAAGTTGGTGAAAAGTAATGGTTCCAGCGAGCGCTGTATAGGCCCTGAACGAAGGTATAGTCAATATCGAAAATCTCTGAATTATAACCGTAACCGTCGATACTGAATAAAATCGTATTTTGATCGTCCCAGCCATGGCCGATTGTCAAACCGAAACCGTAACCGACGGAAGTGTTATCCACCGGCGGCGTATTCTGCTCCCAGTAAGCGTAAGGGGCAATTCCCAGGCCGAAAGACGCCGTAAAACCTCTACGGTCGCCATCGAAAGAATATGATAACCCCGGCATTATTAAAATTAACAACCACGAAAGTTTAAAAAATTTAAGCATATTCACCCCTCACAGGTTTAAAGATATGTGTTTTTAAAATATGGAAAAAAGACTGGATATTCAACTGTTTTTTTATTATTAAACGGGGCAAGGTCGGCAGGCGGGAATATACCGTTGACATATAATATCAAATTATCTATTTTCTTTTAATATCCAAAATTAGAATTTGAACCTTATCCGGGAGTTCTCGATGAAGAAAACCAAACTTACACAATTGGCGTTTATATCTTTTTTGCTGCTGGCGCTCATGATCGGGTCATGTTCCGATGATGACTGCCCCAACTGTCCGGAGCAGACCGGTAATCTCTTTACCGTCACGGTGGTCGATACGTTGGGCAACCCGGTCGAGGGGATAAGAATCGGCAGCATGAACCACTCCTATAACACCCCGCTTACCGAAAAGTCAATGAAACCCCAGGTATCGACAGATATTGTGTTTTCCCTGCAGGAAGACAGCTATGTGACCTTGGTAGTTTATGATTATTACTGGAATCCGGTTAAGATATTGGCTGATTCTGAATTTTACCAGGCGACGACAGTTTCGATCCCCTGGGACGGTACGGATTTCCTCAACCGGCCGATCAAACACGGCTACTATTATGCTTATCTCTGGTCTAAGTACGTGGCCGAGCCGTATTCTATACTCGAAGATACGACTGTCCTGGTGATGGAAGTAGGTCTCTCGCCGGTTCAGACCATAATCGGTTATACGGATAGAAACGGGGTGTTCACCACCGACGATACTCTTTATTTTCCCGGCCTTTTGGGCAACCCGCCCGTGTATCAGGCACGGGACCAAAACGGCTACCTGCTCGATTCCCTGTTTCATTATAGCGATACCGTTACTATTACCCTGTCAACCCTCCAGGAAGGATATATCTTGTTCGATAAGCCGTTGGTTGTCGGGCCGAACAATTTCGAACTGGTCTGGGACCCGAGTTTGATAAAATAGTCTTAAACGGCTGGTTCTTAATAGAGCCAGCCGGTTTTTTATATACGGGATAAGGTCTTGCCATCGTAATCCCTACCCGCTATTTTAACCTGTCTTAATTGAAACCAAAAACGTAATGATTTAAAGACATAAATTATCATCTTTAAATATGCAATGAACGAGACGATTCAAAATAAACTCGACGCTTTAAAAAAGATTCTCGCCGAAATGGGCTCGGTTATGGTGGCCTATTCCGGCGGGGTGGACAGCACTTTACTTTTAAAAGTTGCCTCTGACGTTCTCGGCTACAACGTCGTCGCTGTCACCGCCGTTTCGGAAATCCACACCCCCGAAGAAAACGAGCACGCCTGCCGGACGGCGGAAACGCTGGGAGTGAGGCATATCACGGTGCGCACCAGCGAACTTGACGACCCGACTTTCACGGCTAATCCCCCCGACCGCTGTTATTTCTGCAAAAAGGGCCGCTTTACGCGAATGCAGGGGATGATGCGCGAGTTGGACATTAAGTATCTTATCGAGGGTTCCAATATCGATGACGAGGGGGACTACCGGCCGGGGATGAAAGCCGTCGAGGAGCTGAGCGTCCGCAGCCCGCTCAGAGAAGCCGGACTGACCAAAGCCGAAATCCGTGGCATATCAAAGAAGCTGAACCTGCCCACCTGGGACAAACCGGCCTCCCCCTGCCTGGCCACCCGCATTCCCTACGGTCAAAAAATAACCCCCGAAAGGCTGATAAGGGTTGAAGAATCGGAAAAATTTTTGCATACTCTGGGTATAAATATACTCCGGGTGCGCGACCACGGCGAGCTGGCCCGTATCGAAGTCGCCCCCGAAGAGCTATCGGTATTGCTGGATGAAAAGGTTTTTATCAAGGTTTCCGCGCGTCTGAAGGAACTCGGTTTTACTTTTGTGACCCTTGATATGACCGGCTACCGCTCCGGCAGCATGAACGAAACCCTGAAACGAGACGATGAATGAAAAAAGAGTCGATTGAAAAGCTCCTGAAAGATGTCAGAGACGGTAGTATCGCTATCGACGAGGCGATGCGGCTTTTGAAAAGCCTGCCGTTCGAGGATTTGGGTTTCGCCAAAATCGACACCCACCGCGATTTGCGGCGGGGATTCCCCGAAGTGATTTTCTGCCTGGGGAAATCCATCGAGCAAATTGTCAAAATAGTCGAGAAGGTCTCGCATCATGACGACGTTATCATGGCCTCGCGAGCGACTAAAGAGGTTTACGAGGCTATCCGGGAAATCAAGCCGGACGCCGAGTATTTCGAGACCGCCCGCATTGTCCTGATCGGGAAGAAAAAAGAAATAAAAACCAAAAATATCATAGCCGTTATAAGCGCCGGGACCTCGGATATCCCGGTGGCCGAGGAAGCCGCCGTCACGGCCGAAATCCTGGGCCAGCCGGTGGAGCGCATTTACGATATCGGCGTGGCCGGGGTGCACCGGCTTTTAAGCAACCGGGACAGGATTTTCAAGGCTAACGTGCTGATAGTGGTGGCCGGGATGGAAGGCGCCCTGGCCTCGGTTATCGGCGGCCTGGTCGATAAACCGCTTATCGCCGTACCCACCAGTGTCGGTTACGGGGCCAGTTTCGACGGCCTGGCAGCCCTTTTGTCCATGTTGAACTCCTGCGTCCCGGGAGTCGTAACGGTAAATATTGACAACGGCTTCGGCGCCGGTTATTTTGCATCTTTGATAAATCAAATGGGGAAGTAAGTATATGAAAACCGTTTATTTCGATTGTTTCTCCGGCATCAGCGGCGACATGATTCTGGGCGCCCTGGTCGACGCCGGGCTGGACGTGGCGGTCCTCGAAAAAGAACTGGCCAAACTAAACCTGGCCAATTTCGAACTCACCGTGAAGAAAGTCATGAAAAAGGGGATAACCGGCACGAAAGTCGATGTCGAAATAAAAGGGGAGCAAACCACCCGCCATTTGAAGGATATCGTCGAACTGATCGACCAGAGCGACCTCAAGGCGGATGTTAAAAATATCAGCAAAAAGATTTTCATGAACCTGGCCGCGGCCGAAGCGAAAGTGCACAATACCGAAATCGAGAAAGTACATTTTCATGAAATCGGCGCCGTCGATTCCATCGTCGATATTATCGGCACGGTGATCGGCCTCAAAGAACTGGGCATAGAAACGGTGTACGCCTCGAAAGTGCACACCGGCAGCGGTTTCACCGATTCCCAGCACGGCCGCATCCCGGTTCCCGCCCCGGCCACGCTGGAGCTTCTCAAGGGTGTCCCGGTCTATACCCTGGGGATCGAGTCGGAACTGACCACCCCCACCGGGGCGGCGGTTTTGAAATCGCTGGCCGCCGGCTTTGGCCGCATGCCCTCGATGAAAGTTGAAACCATCGGCTACGGCGCGGGCTCCCGCGATTTAAAGGAGCTCCCCAATCTATTGCGGGTCTTTATCGGCGATGTCCGGCTGGAGAAATATGAAAACGAGGAAATGGTGCTTATTGAAACCAACCTCGACGATATGAACCCGGAATTTTTCGATTATGTCTCCGACCGGCTTTTCGACGAGGGAGCGCTCGATGTTTTCATCACCCCGATTATAATGAAAAAGAGCCGTCCCGGCTCGATTATCAATGTCCTGTGTCAGGCGGATAAAATCGATACGCTGCTGGATATCCTGTTTATGGAAACGACCACCCTGGGGGTGCGCCTGCACCATGTCGAGCGGAAAAAACTATCCCGGGAAATTATATCGGTGGACTCCAAGTTTGGTCCGGTGAAAGTAAAAATCGGCCGAACGCTGGGCGAGGAGCGCCGCATCATGAATATCACTCCCGAGTACGAAGACTGCCGGCGGGTGGCCGAAGAAAATAAAATACCCCTCAAAGACGTTTTCGACGAGGTCAAACGCGCCGCCGAAATAAAACTTCTCGAAGGGGAATTCTAAAAAGCTTTCGACATTCGTCGTACATTTTACCGCTTGAACCGAAAACTGATGGCGTCCTCCGGGCAGGTGTTCATGCACTCGCCGCAGGAGGTACAGTCGGGTATCACGCCTTTTTCCTCTTTCTCATAAACCAGCTTATGGATGGTGGGGCAGGGGCTTTTTTCCTCGCAGTCGCCACACATGGTACATTTGTTATGGTCCACCCTTATCCGGCCGGGGGCGATTTTCTCGAGCAGCCAGGTCAGCATGCCGATGGGGCAGATGCTGTAACAGAAGGGCCGGTAAAGAATCAGGCTGGCCGCCACCAACAGTATCATCATGATGAAAAACTTGGGATTTATAACCCAGTGAAGCAACTCGAAGAAATTGATGGGGTCATAGATACTATAAGATAAATAAGCCATCCAGGTCTGGTCGGTAAGGTCGGCGCCGACATCGCCCGCTAGGTAACCGATATGGTCCTTGATATAGAAAAAGGTCAGGATAAACATGACCAGCAGGGTCACCCGGACGGCGTTGAAAACGGTAAAATTGAACTGTTTGAATTTATATTTGAACGGAATCTTGTTGATCAAGTCCTGGAACGCCCCCAGGGGACAAACCCAGCCGCAGAAGAGTTTGCGGCCGATCAAACTGGGGATGAACATGGCCAGAAACAAAGCCAGAAGCGGCAGGAAGAACTGCCCGAAAGTGAATTTGAACATGAACAGTTTGGTCACAGCGCACATCGGGCTGGGATGCAGGGGGAAGAAGGTTTCAATCCCGAACAGGACGAAAGCGATAACCAGCATGGCAAGCCGTACCCACAGTTTGTTCCAGCGCGCCAGCAGGAGTATCAGCGCCACCGCGGCCATGATGATGAAAGCCAGATAGCGGCCGGTGAGAAGGAAGTCAAAGATGCCGGGCGGCTGGGGTTTGGCCTGTACCGGCGTTTCCTCGACCGTCGTTTCGGCGGGCTCGGTGGCGGCCGCTGATTGGGTCTGGGCGGTGTCGGCGACTTGATTCTCGACCTGGTTCGGCGTTTCCGCGAGAAGCGAGGCCCCAACCAGCAGAAGGCCGATCAATATAAGCAAACCGGCCGGAAGAAAATATTTGTACTCTTTGTGTTTCATACCTTTGCAGTCTCCAAAAAAAATTCGGTATAACATATATCATGTGCCGATTTTGTCAAGTTTAAGTTTGTTAAAGGCTTAATTGTCGAGAAAAATCATTTGTCGTAAGTACTATGACCGGCGTTTACTTGAAGGCTTAAATGTTAAAATTTCGGTAATTTTGTTGACTTTGAAAAAGCCTTGTGTAACTTATAACACTATTAATTTGAAGTTCAAGGTCGTATTTTTAAGAATAAAATGTCTGCTTAGGAAGGAGGGTCGATATAATATTACATATTCCGTTTTTTTAAAATATTTCCAATATAATTTTTTTACGTTAACATAATCATACTCTGGAGGGAGAAATGAAAATTACCAGACTCTTGATATTCGCGACCGTGATCGGCGTTTTGGCGTTTTCCGGAGCCGCCCTGGCCGATACTTTCATCAAACAGGCGGTGCACACCGACGGATTCCAGATGCAGGGCCAGAACATGCAGCCCCGCGACGATACGGTTTCGATGTGGCTGACCGAGAACATGGCCCGCAACGACTCCAAAGAAGGCACGATAATTATCCTGACCGACAAAGACATGATCTATATGGTTGACCATGAAAAGAAAACATACTCCGAAATGCTCCTCTCATCGCTGGGCGACATGAAGAAAATGATGGGCCTTGACAAGTTGAGCGCCGAAGAGGCCAAGATGATGGAGCAGCAGATGCAGGGCATGATGGCCATGATGCAGATCAGCGGTACCGTTACGCCCACCGACGAAACCAAGAAAATCAAGGACTACAACTGCAAAAAATACATCGGCGACTTCAAGGTCGGCATGATGAACTCGAAAACCGATTACTGGGTTTCCAAAGACGTGAAATTGAATTATGACGCTTTCAAGAAACTGACCCTTTCCGGGATGCTATTTATGCCCGGCGCCGATAAGTTACTCGAGGAAATGTCGAAGATGGAAGGTTTCGTTGTTTATGCCGATGGCACCATCAACATGATGGGCACCAACGTCAAGACCACCATTGAATTGCTGGAGATAGATGAAAAAGACGCCCCGGCGGGGACTTACGATATCCCCGAAGGTTACAAGAAGGAAGATTTCAACCCCAGGGACCAGATGTGACGTTAGAATAGCTCTTTTCATCATTAAAAAAATTAAACCGCCGGATAATTATAGCCCGGCGGTTTTTTTATGGTAGCAAATGGTATCTTTTAAATTTTATTGACTGCTTTTCGTCTTTGTTATATAGTGAACCAGAACCCCTAACAAAGGAGAGATGATGGCTTTATTTATCATGGCTTTGACGATAAATCCCAATGCCAAAAAAGAGCACCCTGACCTGGAGCATTATATCGACGAATCCCTGAACGCTTTCAAAAAAAACAACGTCAAGGTAAAGGACCTCTACGCCACCCTGGGGCGGTATGACTACCTGGCCACTTTCGAGGTTCCCGACCAGACCCTGGCGTTCAAGGTAGCCTCGGAAATAAACAGCCAGGGGATCCTGGAGACCGAAACCTGGCCGGTCGTCCCCTACGAAGAGTTCTCGCAGCTGATAAAGTAGAGGCTAATTTTCACTGACTAGGAGCACACAAGCCTTTTGAGATTCAACGGGGATATAGGAATTTAAATAAGGAGGGATGAAATGCGTTTATCCGTATCAATTATTTTTGTTTTGTTTATTGTTTGTTCCGTTAACGCGCAGGTATTACCGTTTCCTGAGAACAATGATTACGGTATTGTTTTTGGACAAAATTTAGAAAAAATTGAAGATGCAGAATATTATATTGTAAAATTTAATAAACGAAATATCGATAACTATATAATCCTTGATAGTATAACCAACTGTATTCAACCCCGGCTCTGTGACACTAACGCGGTTACATATGTTTTGTATAGTGGTGACAGTTGTTACCTCATGGTCGAATATCTTTCACCTGCAGTAACTGTTGATACTATTTACAAATTCGAAAATTTCCTATTAACGAGAAACAGACCGTTAGTTTTTCCTAACAATGAGATTATCAGTTTAAGGTATTATTGTTTTTTATTAAGGGATTCTATATTAGTTAGGGAGCCTTTAAGCTATCGTGTATCGGAAATACAGGTAAGCCGGATTAAACCGGATAACCAAAATGAGATTTTAATGAACATGTGGGGTACTCTCAGGCCGAAATTCGCTAATGATTTCTCACAGGTTCTGTTCACCAGCGAAAGAGATGATTATGATGATACTATATCGATATTCGCTTATGACTTTGAGCTGGATTCAATTATGGAATTATACAGTTTCTCCGACCAGTGGTGTATTTCCCCCGGTCGTATAAATCGTTTTTCCCCGGTTTACTGTCTGTCCGAAAATAGGAATTTAAGTAAGATAGTTGAAGGTGAAATAATTCAATTAACGAATTATGAATGGCCGGTGCAAATATCTGAATATTATTTGTATAAGGAATCAATAATTTATTTTACCACAAATTGCTGCGACCCTGACTACGGCAGAAGATTGTTTGTATATAAGGAGTAAAAACGGATCGGGTTCTGAATCGTCAAAGCGATGAGAATCCCGGGTCTGGTGGCCCACACCTTGGTGTGGGATCCCTTCATTTGAGAGTACCCACAGCAAGCTGTGGGCCACCCTGTCCCGACACTTATTATAATCAAACCTACCCCGCCACCTCCTCGGCCAGTTGATAGCGCTTGTAGATGCGGGCGTAGCGGGTTTCGTTGCTCATCAAATCGACGTGCGTACCCGATTCGACAATCCGGCCCTCTTCCATCACGTAAATCATGTCCGCCTGCTCCAGCGTATCCGGCCGGTGCGTGACCAGTATAGCCGTCATGTCGGGCATGACTTTATGCAGCTGGTCCCACAGGGCGGTTTCGGTGCGGGAATCCAGCGCCGAGGTACAGTCGTCCAGAATCAGTATTTTCGGTTTGCCCACCAGCGCCCGGGCCAGGGCCAGCCTTTGTTTCTGGCCGCCCGAAATGGACATCCCCCGCGTCCCGATTTCGGTGTCGAGACCTTTCGGGAACGAGGCGATCTCGTCTTTGAGTTGCGATACCTCGACCGCCCACTCAAGCACTTTCTCGGAGATGTCCTCCCGTCCGAACAGGATGTTTTTGCGCACGGTGTCGCTGAACAGGACCGGTTCCTGGGGGACATAACCGATATGTCGGCGCAGGTCCTCCAGCCGGAATTTCCTCAAATCGTGACCGTCGAGACTTACTCGCCCGCCGGTCGGGTCCACCAGGCGGGGGATGAGGTTGGTCAGCCAACTCTTGCCGGCGCCGACTTTCCCCACCAGGGCGACCGTCTGGCCCGGCTTGATATCGAAATTCAGCCGGTCGATAATTTTGATGTCCGAACCGGGGAAGGAAAATTCCGCGTTCTCGAAACTCACCGCCCCCCTGATATCGCCGTCGGGGGAGAACGTCCCCTCGTCGGTCACCAGGGCGGGATGTCGCTCCAACTCCTGCAGGCGGTTAATGGAGACCGCCGACTGCCGCGATTTGACCAGGAACTGGCCGATATCGAACATCGGGAATATCATGTAAATGACATAGTAGATGAACGCCACCAGCTGCCCCGCGGACAGGTTGGAATGGATGACCATGTAACCGCCGGTCGTGATAACGATCAATATCCCGAACTGCCAGATGTAGAAATAACAGGATTCCACCACGGTCATGGCCTTGATGGTGGAAATTTCCGCCTCTTTTCGACGTTCGATGATCTGGCCGAACTTCTTCTTCTGGGCGTTCTCCCGGACATACGCCTTGACCACCCGGATGCCCGAAAAACAGGCTTCCATGGTGTCGTTGAAATCCGATATCCGCTTCTGCAGGTAGGCATACCTTTTGTCCAGAAGCGAGGAACTGAAAAAGAAAATGACAATCAGCACCGGCAGCGGCCCGGCCGACCAGAGGGTCAAAACCGGGTCGATAGACATCATCATGATAATCGAGAAAGTGACCATCAGGAGCGCTTCATAGAAACGGAAAATCCCCGAACAGGCGAACCAGGAGAGTTTCTCGGCGACGTCGTCGGTCAGCCGCGTGACAATATCCCCGGTGCGGAAGCGGTTGAAGAAATCCGGCCCCTTGAGCGTAATCTTGTCGAAGGCGTCCTGTCGGAAAAGCCATTCCAGGCGCATGTTCATCCAGGCCCGGTGCGACTGCACGAAAGCGTAGAGCAGGTTGGCCACGAGACCCAACAGCACCAGGGCCAGGGCGAAAGTCAGCCCGGTGGACAGGTCCAGGCTCTGCCCGAGTTCGTTGAGCCAGATGGCTACCCGGTTGGAGCCGACCGCGGCCGAGATCTCGAGCGTTTTCACGTAATCAACCGTGAACTCGATCAGCCGCGGAATCGAGACCTGGAAGGCGGTCTGCACCGGCGTCAAAAGGAACAGCACCGCCAGGACGTATTTGTATTTCTTATAATAACGCCAGAACCATTTTATTTTATCTAACATTGTTCAATACTCCGTTTCGATTTTTAAACTGCAGGTGGAACAGTTTCGCGTAGTAGCCGTCCGGCTTCAAAATCAGTTCCGTATGCGTCCCGCGTTCAATAATCTCGCCTTTGCGAATAACCATTATCTGGTCAACATCGAGGATGGTCGACAGCCGGTGGGCGACGATTATCGAGGTGCGCCCGGCCATCAGTTTTTTCAGCGAGTTCTGGATAACCCGTTCCGTTTCGGGGTCAACCGAGCTGGTAGCCTCGTCCAGAAGCAGGATATCCGGGTCGCTGGCCAGCGCGCGGGCGAATGATAAAAGCTGTCTTTCGCCGCGGCTGAAATTGGAGCCCTTCTCCGATACCTCGGTGCGGTAGGCCTTCGGAAGCTTCTGTATAAAGCGGTCGGCCTCGACCGTTTGCGCCGCCCGGATAATCCGTTCCTCGGATATTTCCTGGGCCTCCAGCGAGATATTGTCGCGGACATCGCCCGGGAACAGGATGATATCCTGCAGCACCAGCGCGAACCGGCGGCGCAGTTCCTCTAAGGAAATATCCCGGATATCGATCCCGTCAACCGTGATTCGTCCCTGCTGGGGGTCGTACAACCGCAGCAAGAGCGAGATGACGGTGGTCTTGCCGCCGCCGGTGGCGCCCACCAGGGCGATCCTTTTCCCCACCGGAATTTCGAAGCTAGCGTTTTTGAGAGCGTAATTACCGTCATTCGTATATGAAAATGAAACGTTTTCAAACTTAATGCCTTTTTCCAGTTTTTGCCAGGCGACCGGTTGCGCCGGCAGGGGCAGATTCGTTTTCTGCGACAGCAGGGCGAAAATCCGCTTGGCCCCGGCAATTGATTTCTGGATGGTCGAGAGCTGCTCGGACACCCGCCAGATGGGGTCGAACGAGCGCCATATCAGAATGATAAACATGCTGATAGTGCCCACCGTCATTACCCCCGATTTGACCCAGGCCACGCTCACATAAAGAGTGACCGCGATCGCCAGGTACTGGAAGAAGAAAACCGTGTTGAAAAAGATTACGAAAGCTATCTCGGCGAACGACTGGTGTTTGAATTTAAGACGGTTGACCTCGTAAACCCGCCGGCGGGCGTAATCGCCGCGGTGGAATATCTGGACAATCGACATGCCGTGTAAAAATTCCGTGACGGTCGCCGTTATCTCGGCCATCTTCTTGCGCACCTCCAGAAAACGCCGCGAGGTTATCCGGGTCACCGTCACCGTCAGCGTTACGGTAATCGGGACCACGCTGAAAAGAATCAGAGCCAGCCGCCAGTCATAGTAGAACATCACCGAGTAAATGCCGATTATCAGGAAAAAATCCCCGACCACCAGGACGGCCGTGTTGGTGAACAAAAGCCGCAGCGATTCGGTGTCGGATTCCACCCGGGCCAGCAGGCGGCCGACCGGGTTCTTGTCGAAAAACGATATGTCCAGCGACAGGATATGGTCAAACAGCCTGGTTTTCAGCTCGACCATGACATTCTGCCCGATAATCTCCAGCTTGACCCGCTGGATATACTGGAACACCAGCGAGGCGACCTGGATGACGCCGATTAAAACTACGGTATATATCAGTCCCCGGAAATCACCGTTGCTGATATTGGTGTCAATGGCCTTCCTGATTAGAATCGGCCACATAAGCGAGAGAAAGGTCGCGCCGGTCAGCAAAACCAGGCACAGTGACAGACCCCGCACGTGCTTTCTTAAAAAAGGCAGCAGGTGGCCGAATGCCTTCTTGGAGTTGATATCTTTTTCTTCGCTGGTTATATTTTCAAATTCGTAAAGTTCTGTATTCATGACCCTGTCCTATAAATAAATAATATACTACCCTGGTTACAGTGGTGTAACTGCAATTTAAAATGCCGCTTGTAATTCAACGGCCGGGTTCAATTGTCAGGAAATAAAAAAATCGAGGGTGGAACGCCCGCCGCGGAATTAACCGATGGCCTTAATCACAGCCATTTTGATAAGTGTTACATTGATCATACTACAATTCCTCATTCCGACGCGGTTAACATCTCTAAATCATTCAGTTCTTTACGAGCTTTATCTGTATAAGTTTCATACATTATATGTATTTTTTTAAAAAAATCAAACAAAAAAGTCTTTATTTTCGTTTTATACTTTGATTTATAACGATAGTATTAATGAGAGCCGTTTCCTGACTGCATATTAATGAGCGGTTCTTTAGAAAAAGGCACTAAAGGGGGGAGCCTGAGGTCCTTTGTGAACATATTGGTAATTGATGACGAGGAACTGATTCTGTCGCTGGCGGAAAGTATTCTGCAGAAGGAAGATTATAATGTCATCCTGGCAGAATCCGGCGAAGAAGGGCTTAAATTTCTCGCGGAAAACAGCTTCGATATCGACTTGGTGATTCTGGATTTGAATATGTCCGGCCTGTCCGGCCCGGAAACCCTGCGCCGGATGAGGTCGATTTCAAAAGATTTACCCTGTATTTTCTCCACCGGTGATATTTTTGACACCGCCATAATCCCCGAAGAACTGCGGGAAAAAACCTTTTTTCTGGAAAAACCATACCGTTCCCGGCAGTTGGCCAAAAAAGTAAACGATATCCTTAAATTTCAATAAACCTAAAAAAGCCCCGCGACTCAAATTCGAGTTGTGTCTCTGTTTTTTCTCCCGTTAATATATTTTTTACCTAAAAAAAAGCGGTAGGCCGCCAGGCACAAACCGGCCCGAAACGCAAAAATCTGTTGACAAAGCGAGTCATAACGAATTACCTAATATTTTCAGACTTTTTAGATATGTGAGCTTATGTTGTTACAGTTTAAAAAAATCGCTGTTTTATTCTTTTGTTTCGTATTGACCTCCCTGCCGGTTCTGGCCGGGGAAGCTTCCCGCAAGGTTAAAATCGGTTTTTTTGAAGGCGGGGAATACCCCTCGCATGAAATCCTCCGGGAAGCTTTTCGCAATGAATTGAAAGGTGTCCTGCCCGAAGGATACGAGGCGGTTTTTATCCACCAGGGGTTTAAAACAGCCGGGTGGGATCGGAAACAGTCCCGAAAGATGGCCCGGGAACTGACGGAACTTGAAGAGCTCGACCTGGTCGTGACTCTCGGGCCGTGGGTAGTCGAGGACCTCCTGGAAGCCGGTTTCACCAAACCGATAATCGCCATGAACCGTTTCGACCCGGAGGCCGAGGGGTTGGTCGATTCGACCGGCTACCCGATCGCCGACAACCTGACGGTCCGGCTCCGGCCTAACAAGTTCGAGGATGATCTGGCGATTTTTAACCGGTTGCGAAAAATTGATAAGCTGGGGGTGCTCTTTTTCCCGTCCGGTAACGAGCGGGAAAAACTCATGGCCCGGTTCCGGCAAATCGGACTACAGCTCGGTTTTGAGGTCGTCACCGCCGAGGGTTTTAACAATATCGGGACCTATGCTTTTTTCAAGGCTTATTCGCTTTTAAAAGAACAGGGAATCGACGCCCTGTATATATCCCCGCTCTGGGGTTTTGACCTGGTGAAAATCAACTGGTTTTTCAGGGAATCGGCCCGCGACCGGATTCCCGTCTTTACCAGCGAGGGGCGCCAGATTGTCCAGCGGGGCGCCCTGGCCTCGAACGTCCTCTACGATATCTCTGCCGTAGCCCGCTACCAGGCCTACAAAGTCCGCCGCATATTGCTGGGCGAGTTGCCGGCTGATTTGCCGGTGACGTTTCCCGAAATGTCCGGTTTGATAATCAACGAGGCCGCCGCCGAGAAGTTTCATGTTACCGTGCCGGACGAAGCCGTGACGACTATAGAGGTCATCCCGGCCCCGCCGGCGGAGGCCACCCCGGTTGTCAATCTGTCCCAGGCTGTCGAACAGGCATTTCAGGCCAACCCCGGCTATCTGGCCGGGTACGACGCCATTCAGGCCGCGGCCGAAGAAGCCGGCCGGGCATACACCGTCTATCTTCCCCAACTCTACGCCACCGGTTCAGCCCGGCATGTCGACGACAACACCGTTTATAACTATCGGGACGAAGTCAAAAACGACCAGTTCGGGTTCAGCCTGAACCTGGAGCAGCAGATATTTTCCATGGGCGCCATCCGCTCCATCCAGTTGGCCGCCGGGAAAAAGGAAAAACAGGAAATAACTTTTAAAGAAGCCGCCCTCGACCTGGAACTGGCCGTGGTCACGGCATATCTCAATTACCTCAAAGCCGAAGAAATCCTCGATATATACCTTGAGAAGAAAAAATATGTCGAGTACAACCTGGAAATATCCCAGGCCGACCAGTATCTGGTTGACTCCGAACAGGTCGATGTTTACCGCTGGCGGGATGAATTCTATAAAATCATAAGAGAGATTAGCGAAAGTAAGAAAAACATAAAAGTAGCCCGCGTGCTTCTCAATATGCTACTCAGTCAGCCGGGGCACACGCCCTTCATACTCGATACCGCCCGGTTAGGCACGGAGCAATGGCAGGGGGAATATATCCGGATGCAGCCCTACCTGTTTGACCGGCGAAAGGCGCGGCAAAACGAGGATTACCTGGTGGCCGCCGCCCTGGCCGAGAACCCTTCGCTGGCGGCCCGCGGCGCCGATATAGGGTTGCAAAAAATTCGCCTGGCCGCGAACAAGGCCCGCTTTTTACCCACTCTCGGTTTTAAGACCTCGTTCAATATCAAGGACAGCCTGGAAGATTTCAGCCCGACTTTCGAAGAAAAGGACAGGACCTGGTCGATTGGAGCGGTCCTCAAACTCCCGCTATTTTCCGGGAAAGACCGATTCAAGGAACGGGGCGCGCTCAAAGCCCGTCTGAGCGAGTTGGAATATCAAAAGGACAATGTCCGGCTGGAAATTATCGGCCGGACGCGTTCACTGGTGGCGGAGGCTTTCAGCCGTCTCAACCGGGCTCCCGACGACCTTGAGGGAATCAATCAGGCCCGCGTCTATGCTGACATGATGATGCGCCGTTACAGCGCCGGGCAGGTGTCGCTTGTGGCAATTGTGGACGCGATTGATAATTACGCCCAGGCCCGCCTCAGGGAAACGGCTGACCGCTACGGTTATTTTGAGACTGCCGCGCGGCTCCTTCGAAATATCGGCTGGTCGCTGCGGGACAGCCGCCGAACCCCCGGGATGGAGCTTCTTTTCCGTCTGTATGAGCGTTTCCAAAAAGAAGTTGCATACAGGGCTCTAGAAAAAGATTTAAGCACCAATGTAGAATTAATGAAGCAAATAGGTTATGATGAAGCAGAAATAAAAAAATTAAAAAGAGAGTGTAAGGTATTAAATGACTCCACATATTCTTTAACTTATAGTGATGGACAGGTAGACACATTAGATATGAAAGTAAAAACCAGTGCTAAAGATAAATCAGGTAAAACAACTTATGAATTTTATTTAGATATGCTTCCTTCATATCTTAAAATAGAAGTATCACCAGATGGAAAAACAAAAATAACAAACATAAGACCCTAATTTTTTTTAAATATACCAGTACTGCTCTCTTGGTAAAAATATAAATATATTATAAATGAACAGATGAATAACGACATACCCAAAAAAGTGTCGGATATCGATACGCCCGCGCTGCTGGTCGAGCGGGGGATTGTCGAGAAGAATATTCTTCGCATGCAACGCCTGGCCGATGATAACCGCCTCACCCTGCGGCCGCATATCAAGGCGCACAAAATGCCCTTTCTGGCCCTCAAACAAATAGCCGCCGGGGCCGCCGGAGTGGCCGTGGCGAAACTGGCTGAAGCCGAAGTCATGATAAAAAACGGTCTTGACGATATCCAGATCGCCAACCAGATAGTCGGGTCGACGAAAATCGAACGGCTCTTCCAATTGAGCCGGGAAGCCAAAATAAGCTGCGCCGTGGATTCGCTTGTCAACGCCCGGGAGATTTCAGCCTTTTTTGAAAAACACGGCCAAAAAATTGATGTCCTGATAGAAATCGACACCGGCCTGAAACGGTGCGGTCTCGGCTCCCAGAAAGAAATCGTAAAGCTGGCCCGGCAGCTTTTAAAACTCAAAGGGGTCAATTTCCGGGGGATAATGACCCATGCCGGGCACGCCTACGCCGCCGCCGGAAAGCGGGAGGTGGCCGAAATCGGCGAACACGAGGGTCGCTTTATGGTCGAGACCGCCGGTCTTATTCGCGCGGCAGGTATCCCTGTCAGCGATATAAGTGTCGGCTCCACCCCGACCGCGTCGCACGCCGCGACTGTTCCCGGTGTAACCGAAATAAGGCCGGGGAATTACATTTTCAACGATATGATGCAGGTGGTGCTGGGGACAGTCCCGCTTAAAAATTGCGCCCTGACGGTTCTGGCGACCGTTATAAGCCTGCCTGCGAAAAACCGGGCCGTTATCGATGCCGGTAGCAAAGCCCTGGCGCTGGACAAGGGGGCGCACGGCCATGAACAGTTGAGAGGATTCGGGCATATTTTGAAAAAGAAAGCGACCCTTGAGCGCTTATCCGAAGAACACGGCATCATAAATTACGACCGCGAGAAATTTCTGCCCGGCGAAAAAGTCCGCATCATCCCCAACCATGCTTGCCCGGTGGTCAATCTTTTCAATTTCGCTTACCTTGTGGACGGTCGGGAAGTAATCGAGCTTATCCCGATTGAGGCCCGGGGGATGATGACCTGAGGGCTGCCGTTAAATTTTCTTTTATTTAAGATATACCAGATAAAGATAAATCAGAGTCACGATCGACAACCCGACCGTCAGGATAATCCGCCCGGCTCGGTAGATCGGTTTGTCGGCGAAGTTCGGCGCCGGACGGTTTTGCCTGATATGCCGAAATACGCGGCTGTAATTTATCAGGGAAAGAACGGTAAAAAGAACCGTCAACCAGGTGAACAGGGTCATGCCGAAACGGAACCTGATTACATAACTTCCGAGCAGGCAGGCGATCGCGGTGAAAGCATATTTGCCGGTCAGGTTGGACGGCAGGGTAATGTGACGATTTTTTATGAGAATCATCCCGGCCAGCAGAATCACAAGATCGCGCCCGATTATTACCGCCGCCAGCCAGAGCGGGAAATCCCGGAACATCACCAGCAGAATAACCAGAATGCCGGCGAAAATCTTGTCCGCCACCGGGTCGAGGGCGATGCCCAGCGGGGTGATTTTGTTCATGCGCCGCGCCAGGTAACCGTCGAGACCGTCGGTAATCCCCGCTATTACGATAAGAACGACACAAATCAGGGTGGCCCGGCTGTCGTTCAGCCACAAATAATACCCGATTACGGGCGTTAGAAATATTCTCAGGAGACTGACCAGGTTGGGAAGCTGTAACAAATCTTTCATAAATTATAAACCTTGTTTCGGGGTAAGTAACGTATCAAGCCGGTCTCAGGCAAGTTTCAAATAAGGCGGAGATAAATTGACAGCCGGCTCTTATTTGTTATATTCCATATAATGACTCTTGTAAAGGATTTATCTAAACACCTTTTGGTTTTCCTCGGAATGCTCCTGGCTTTGAGCGTCCTGGCCGGCTGCTCGCGCCATGTTGATGACGAGGGTCACCTTCTTTTGCAACCGGTGGACGACCCCCTGGTTTTGCCCTACCGCTTTGTACCTTCGTCGAAACTTTTCGCGGTCAAGTCCAATTATTTAATCCCGATGTATTTCACCGGTGACGGCCTGGCCAATGCCTGCCTGATAGAAAACAGCTGGCGGCTGCCAGACACCGAGACGGCAGTGATTTTTTATAAGGATGTCGCCACCACCCGCTCGGTTGAACAGTACAACATCCCCACTTTTGGAGTTTTCTCCTATCTTGTACATGATTTCAACCGTGACGGCGCGGATGAAATAGCCCTGACTTACCTGTTCCGGGACAGCCTGTGGCTGGAGCTTATCACCAGCCGGGGGGAGCGCCTGTATAAGACGTTTCTCGTCACCGGCGAGGACCGGGACCACAACGGTTACTGGGACGGTAACGGTATTCTTTGTACCGTCCACGATTTCAACGGTGACGGCTACGAGGAAATAATAGTGGGGGTTGATACCGGCTATGACCTTTATCCGAGAAGGCTGTTCTGCCTCGACTGGCGCAACGACCGCCGTCTCTGGGAATATGATGTTTCGGGCGTTATCTGTCCGGTATATACTTTTGTGGTCGAACCGTCCGAAAATGAACCGCCGATGGTGATGGTGGCGGTGCAGTCCAAGGGGAACGCCGCCGTGACCGGGGATATGACCGACGCCCACGCTTACCTGATTGTCCTGGACGAAAACGGCCGGGAGCGGTGGAAAATCGAAACGGGCGACGCTTTCGCCAACAGCCAGGTCGCGATTATCAACTATGACGACGATGGCGTGCCGGATATTTTATCCAGTTACCATTACACTGACCCGGAAGTCGAGGGAAAACCGGAAAGCGCCGAAGGCGGACGGCTGGAAGTTTACAACCTGCAGGGAGAGAAACTCCATGAACTGGACTTGGGGGTGGGATGGATTATTAGATCTTTTCAGCGCTTTGACTTTAACGGCGACAGTTTTGATGAAGTGGGTGTGTCATGCACCGATAACTGCTTTTACGTTTTTGGCGAGAAACTCAAGTTTTTAAAAAAATATAAAAGCTATTCAGGGCTGCAGGATATCGAATGCCGGGATTTTCTTGGCGACGGCACCCGGCAATTTATTGTGACCACTGATAATAAGTTATGGCTGCTCAACAACGATTTCGAACCCCTGGCTCAATTCGGCTCCGATGATATCGCTAATTTGAAAATATCCGCCGTGTTCAAACCGGATGACTCCCGGCCGGTTTACTCCATAATCCTGACCGACCGGGCGCAAAGTTTCAATTATGTCATGGCCCTGAAGCGTTCCCCCTGGTACACGATTTTCTCCCGGAATCCCATTCTGGCTTTTCTGGCGGCATTTGTACCGCTGAGTATTATTATTCTTGTTATCTGGTTTATCATGGCCAAATTTCGCCAGAAAAATATCGTCATCAAAAAACAGCGGGACCGTCTTGACGCCGCCCTGGCGGAACTCAAAGACGCCCAGGAGAAACTTATCGCCGCCGAGAAATATAAGCAAGCCAGGGATATTGCCGGCGGTTTCGCCCACGAAATCCGCAACGCCCTTTTCCCGGCCCGGAGTTCCCTTAAACAGTTGAGGAAATTATCCCGTACTTCCAGGCTGGATAATGAACAGGTCGAAAAATACGCCAAAAATACCGACCGCGCGGTTGCCAGGGCGGTCGATATTACCAAGTTGATTTCGCAGTACACCCGGCTCGATTCCAATTATTTACCCGAAGCTGTCAATCTTTCGCGGCTGGTAAATGAGTTAATTCAGGCCTATGAAGTCAGTCTTCGGGAGAACGGGATAAAATTGGAATTATCCGGGGCGACCGAGACGATGCGGGTAAGCGCCAACTATCAGCAATTGTATCTGGTTTTAAATAATCTTATACTCAACAGCTTTGATTCCTTGACAAACAGAGCAAATCGGGTTATCTTTATAATGATTAAAGAAGATAAGGATTTTGTAACCTTGTCTTTTCAGGATAGTGGTTGTGGCATATCCCGTGAAAATATTCATAGGGTATTTGACACTTTTTATTCAACTAAACCTGATAAAGGTACCGGTCTGGGACTGGCCCTGGTCAAAAAGATTGTGGAAATGTATGGAGGTTCAATCTCCGTTTCAAGCGAATTAGATAAAGGAACCCGATTTGATTTAAAGCTAAAGCAGTTTAAAAATTCCCAATAACAAACAAAATCTCCCCTCCGTAAATATATTATGAACAATAATGCGCCAAAAATATTGCTTGTCGATGATGACCGCTTTGTCCTCGATATGCTCGAGGATTTGTTCCAGGACGACTATCAGATATTCATGGCTGCCTCCGGCTGGGAAGCCGTCGACGTCGTTAAGGATAATCCCGATATCGCCACGGTGGTGATGGATATCAAGATGAGCGGTATGGACGGTATCACGGCCGCCCGGCAGATCAAGGAAATCAATCACGATATCCGCATAATATTCCATACCGGTTATCCCGGTGATTACGACGAGGACGAGATAAGCGAGCAGGAACATCCCTTCGACTATATCGAAAAAGGGGACTCGATATCCAAACTGACCCGGTCGGTCAACAACGCCATGGAATCCTATTGCCTGTTAAAAGACAACCACAGCATGGTGGAATATGCGGAATCGATGTACGATATGATAGGCAAGTCGGAAGCGATGCAGATTGTTTATCAGCGTATCAGGAAAGTCGCGGCTGGCGATCACAAGGTCATGATTTTCGGGGAAACCGGCACAGGCAAGGAGAAGGTCGCTAAGGCGATTCATAATAACAGCCCCCGGCGGGAAAATCGATGTGCTGTTTTAAGCTGTCATCAAAAGCCTCTTGAGCTGGTGGAATCTGAGCTTTTCGGGCATGTCCGGGGTACTTTTACCGGCGCCTACGAGACCCGGATGGGGCTGTTTGAATACGCCAACAGTGGGACGATTTTTCTGGATGAAATCGGCGACCTCGATATTACCACCCAGGCTAACCTGCTGCGGGTGCTGGAATGCGGCGAATATTGTAAAGTGGGCTCTCCCGAAATAAGGAAAACCGATGTCCGGGTGCTGTGCGCCACCCATAAGGACCTGGCGCTACTGGTCAAAAGAGGTAAATTCCGGGAAGATTTATATTACCGTTTAAAGGGTATTATAATAACCTTGCCCCCCCTGCGGGAGCGGCGCGAAGATATTCCCCTGCTGATTGAAAAATTCAAAGACGAGTTTACGATTGAGAAGGGTCTGCCCCCCAAAGTCTTCGAACAGCAAAGTATCAGCTTTATGATTAACCATGACTGGCCCGGTAACGTGCGCCAGCTTCAGGACATGGTTGAATCATCCATTATTCTGGCCGATTCCGATATTATTTTCATCGAGGATGTCATGGAAACCTTCGATATCACTCCGGCCACGAATAACCACAATAACGACAACCACAAAAGTCTCTCGGAAAAAGTCTTCGAGTTTCGCGGCAATTGCATTATCGAAGCTCTGAATGAAACCAAAGATAATGTCACCCAGGCCGCCCGCCTGCTTAAAATGGACCGGGCTAATTTTCGCAAACTGATTGAACGCCATAAAATTAATTTAAGTAAATAAGACCTTCGATAATATGCCCGTTTTGAGTATATTATACCCCCTCGGATTTACAGTCATTTTTATTTAATATCCAATTCGTTGCTGTATAACGGCTTAAAAAATAAATTATTTCCTTGTCATATGGCATAATTATTGTGTGACATAAGTGTGACAAGTAATAGAAAGTACTAACTTTTAATACAAATTTGAGAAATTATTCTACAATCGGAGGCCATGCGGGCAGCAGAATTTATAATAAAAATGAGGGGGAGTTGGTGAAATAGGGCATTCTGTGTGCTCAGTTTCTTTACCCGGCGATGTATGTATGCTCACATCGCCGGGTTTTTTTTATATTTGAAAAGGACAGTTTTTCTTGTGTCGGGTTTCTCTCTTCGCTCTACTTCGTTCGGAACCCGACCTACTTCGCTGCCCAACCCTCAAGCTCCTGGAAAAGAAACGAATAAACAGCAAGTACTACAAAAAGTACGAAACTCCTCAAACCCCATACCAACGACTTATGATATCATCACACATCTCTGACGATAACAAGAAAGATCTCTATAATAGGCATCAAACCCTTGACCCATTTGTTCTCAAACGACAAATTGAAAATCAACTGAAGGATATCTTCAAACTGGTTACGGTGACCTCAAATGTGAGAAAACGGCTCTGACTCTTTGGTTACCTTTTATTATGAGGCAACGCGCTGAAAAAAACAACTACTTTGCGAATATTTTCACTAATTTTTTAATAAAATTATGGTGCGGGGGGATTACGAACGGAAGCTATTATTAACTCGTTTTAATGGTTTATCTTAGGTTTGGGCAGTTTCGGCCGGGAAGCGGAAAGTCAGGACTATGTGATTATTGTGTACAATTATCCTTAAATATCATCCGCTTCGCTTTGCGGCAGACCATAAACCTGGCGGGGGGCGAGGTATTCCGGAAAACGGTCGATTAATGCCCGGCGCATCAAATAACAAAAATGGCACTCGTCGATATATTCATCCTCGTGCTCCAAATCGTATTCACGGACCAGCTGGGCCGGACCGCCGCGAAGAAGCGGGCCGCAGACGGGGTGCGTGTGCCCGTTGTAGTCTTTTACAAGCTCCGCGAGCGGCTTGGTCCACATATTGCCCATGCTCACGCCCTGGCAAACCTGGACATTCCCGTAGGCGTCGATATGCACTCTCTTGGGGTGTTCCAACTCCTCGTGCGGGCAGGAATTCAGCTCTTCCCAGTTTCTGGTCGGCAGACCTTCGGTCAGTTTTTCCACCGCCCGCCCCTTGAACATGACGTTGCCCCCGATTACGGGAGTACCCTTTTCGTTGTCGATAGTCACGCAGGGTTTTACCAGCGGCGGGTCGATAGTGATGGTTCCCGAGGCGATCCCCAGCCTTTTGGCGGCCGTCTTAGCCAGCTGGGCGGGGCTGATTTCGCTTTCCCCGTGATGAAAAGCGTCGTCGCTCAAACTCAAATCGGCGATTTTATATTTACTAATTTCACGCAACCAAATTTCGGCGTCCTCGACCGAGTTGGCCCAATAGGCGTTGGTGACAATGCCGATTTTCAAATCCAGAGCCCGCGCCAGCCGCATCCCCTCAAGCATCAGCGGATAGTACAGGAACGGCTCGCCCCCCTCGAAATAAACGCTTTCAACCGATTTGATTTTACGGATTTCCTCGAATACGTTGCGGAGCTGATAGATGGTGAACGTCCCCCCGGCCGACGGGCTGCTGTAAACAAAACAGTGGTCGCAGTCGAAAAGACAGGTATAAGTTAAGAGAAAATGAATGCCGGAAAGCAAGTCCGTTCTCCTTTGAAGGAGTTTTTTTGTCTGTTGCTAACTGTTGACGAATTCCCGCGGTGTTAAATAATATGATACAAAAGTGAATTGAAAAATCCAATACTTACTTTTTAAACTCGAAAATCAATTCCCGAAGCGGCGTCTCGCCGATATTGACCAGCGAATGGCTCGCCGATTCGTGCCAGTGGGTATAACCCGGCTCGAAAATCTTTTTAACGGTGCTGTCGAAATTGTATTCGTCGGAAGTATAATTAATAGTGTAGAGGTTCAGGGAATAGACAATGCGCGCGATGCCTCGGTGGGTTTTGATTTCCTCGCCCGGCCGAAGGTTGACCTCGATTACCCGGATATTGTCGTTGTCCAGCAGCAGTTCGGCCACCTTGGGAGCGGTTTGGCTGACATCCCGGTCAAGGTCCTCGAGAACGTATTCGGGAAGGACCGTGGTTTTGCGGGCTACGATGAAAAACCGGGCATTTTCCGTCCCCTTGTTTCCCATTACCTGGCGCCCCGCGCGATGCCAGAATATATCGCCGCTTTGGAACTCTTTAGTTGCCGCCCGACTATCGTCAAGATAGCCGATTTCGCAGTCCGAGAGGGAGTAGAGCGTAAAATCGCCGAGCGTGAAGGTTGGCAGCCTGGCGCCGGATTTCAGGTCGAATTCAATTACGGTAACATAGTTGTTGTTAAACAAAAGCTTGGCCGCCAGCGGAGCCGCTTCGATAATGTTCTCGAAAGCGACCTCACTCGAAGCATCATCCCTGGTATTACCGCAATTGAAATTAAAGATGAAAACCAATACTACCAGGGCGGATAAAATATTCCTCACCGTTGCCTCCATTTTTTATGATATCCGGTTTTGACCATCTGTAATATTAAACCAGTTGATAAAATAACGAATAATGGTGCAAGAGACAAGGGCTCTTACGCCTCAGATAAATAATTATATCATCATGCCCGGTAAAACAAGGTAATTAAAAGGCTAAAGGTGATATTAAAAAAAATGGAGGAGCTGACCGGAAGAAATCAGCCGACCTCCATTTTGTCTTTAGCGGTACGGGGGATCGAACCCCGGTTTGATGGCTGAGAACCATCGGTCCTAACCACTAGACGATACCGCCATTCAATGCGCAATGCTAAATAAGCAACATGATGAATATAAATATATTAAAATAGCTGTCAAGCACTGGTTATTGTTGCCTCGCAGCGAGTTGTGGGCATAGGTCTGTTAATACCATGGCCTCGATAGATTTAGAATTATAATTTTTTTCAACAAAATGTGTCATATTGTAATAAATATTTTTTAATGATAATATGGCAGTTCGTATGCCAGAATGGCGCTGCCTTTTTTAAATAATTAAGTCGTTTGTCAATAGTAACTTAAAATTATTAAGGTTGTAATTTCTTTAGTTTCTTTCTTACTCCTAATCAGCTTGCTTCTTGTCGTTATTCCCTCTATATTTAATTCAAAATCAAATAATCTGGAGGTAAGATGCCCGTCAAAAAGCGTTCTTCGAGCAAAAAATACAAAGAATTAAAGTTTAAAGATATCGATTATCAGATTTCATATAAACCGGCCGGGGTAAAAAGTTCCGATGAGATCGACCCCTGTTGTGAAATTATCGGTCAGAACCGCGCCATTAACGCCATCAAGCTGGGGCTTAATGTCAGGACCAAGGGATATAATATTTTTGTCACCGGTTTTTCCGGCAGTGGCCGCACCACCACCATCAAACATCTGCTGGAACAACTCGACCACAACCAACGGGAATTGAAAGATATCTGTTATGTCAATAACTTCCGCAATCAGGACAGTCCGCGGGTGTTGGTTTTCAGCTCCGGCGAGGGGAAGCGCTTTAAAAAGGACATGAATTACCTGATCAATTCCCTCCGCAAGGCCGTCCCGAAAGTCTTTATGTCGGAGGATTTCAAGGACCGTCAGAATCGCGTTATCCGTGAATTTGAAAATCGCCAGAAAAAACTTATCAGTGACTTTGAGGACAAGTTGACCGAGGCCGGTTTTGTGATGGTGCAGCTGCAGTCCGGTATGGGGATTCGCAACGAAATCCAACCCCTGATCGACAACGAACCCAACTCGCTGGATAAACTGGAACGCCTGTCCAAAGAAGGCAAGTTCGCCCTGGCCCGGCTCGATGAGTTGCGCCGCAAGTGGGACAGTCTGCGCCGCGAATTTGACGTGGTCTCAATCGAATCGAAAAAGCTCAGCATGAAGCTCGAGGACGCCCTGGAAAAATTGAAATTCTCGATTGTCTCGCCGCTGGTGATAGACAAGATTGACCTTCTCAAAAAGCGTTATCCCGATGAAAAGGCGATGTTGTACCTTGAGGAAGTGGAGGAAGCGTTGATCGGCGACCTGGACCGGTATCTCGAGGCCCAGCCCCGCCGCGGCGAGGAAGAACCCCCGCCGTACCGCAAGCGCGAGCCGTTCGAGGAGTTTTCCGTGAATTTGATTCTGGACAATTCCGAAACCGAGGGCGTGCCGATTATCATCGAAAAATCACCTTCCTATAAAAACCTCTTCGGCTCCCTGGAGCGCGTGGTGGACCGTTTCGGTTACTGGCGCACCGATTTCACCCGTATTTATGCCGGTTCGCTGTTGAAAGCCGCTGGCGGCTTTCTTGTCGTCAACGCGTTCGACCTTTTAAGCGAAGCCGGGGTATGGTGGCCGTTGAAGCGGGCGCTGCGCAACGAGGAGATGGAAATCGCCGGGTATGACCCGTATTTCATGATGGCCGGTGCGGGCATAAAACCGGAACCGATCCCCATCGAAATCAAGGTGGTCCTGATCGGCGACGCCAAGACTTACAATCTCCTCTGGCACATGGACGAGGATTTCAAGAAGATTTTCAAAATCAAGGCCGAATTCGACAGCGTCATGGACCTCAATCAAAACAACGTCATGGATTATTTCAGTTTCGTCCGCCGCATTATCGACACCGACAATCTCCTGCCTTTCGAGCTCAGCGGCATGCAGGCGGTGGCGGAGTACGGCCGGAAACTGTCCGGCAAGCGGGACAAACTCAGCATTCGCTTTGTCTCGGTCGCCGATATCGTGCGGGAAAGCTCATTCTGCGCCTCGGAACGCAAGGCTCGAAAGGTCACCCGCAAAGACGTTTATGCGGCTATCGCGCGCAAACGGCGCCGGGTCAACCTGGTCGAGGATAAACTGCAGGAAATGTTCGATGATAATATCCTCATGGTTTCCACCAGCGGCACGACCGTGGGCCAGGTCAACGGCCTGGCCGTGTATAACTACGGCGAGCATGTTTTCGGCCGGCCCTCCCGGATAACCGTCAACACCTCGCTGGGCAAGGCCGGGATTATCAATATCGAGCGCGAGGCGGACCTGTCCGGCTCCATCCATGACAAGGGCGTGCTGGTGCTCAGCGGTTATCTGCGCCAGATTTTCGCCCAGGACAAGCCCTTGATGATGTCGGCCTCGATCACTTTCGAGCAGTCCTACAGCGGCGTTGACGGTGATTCCGCGTCATCAACCGAGATTTACGGCCTCCTTTCATCTCTCGGCAATATCCCCATCAAACAGAGCCTGGCCGTGACCGGCTCGGTCAATCAGAAAGGGGAAATACAGCCGATCGGCGGCGTCAATGAAAAGGTCGAGGGCTTTTTCGACGTCTGCAACAGCAAAGGGTTGAACGGCGACCAGGGAGTGCTGATACCCCATCAGAACGTACAGGATTTGATGCTGCGTCCGGATGTCATGAACGCCGTCAGGAAGGGCCGTTTCCATGTTTACCCGGTCAAGACCGTTGTCGAGGGTATCGAGCTCCTGACCGATGTTCCCGGCGGAAAACCCCTTTCCAAAGGCGGTTTTACCCCCGGTTCGGTGATGGCCCGCGTCGATGACAGGCTGCGTGAAATGGCCGTAACCCTGGAAAATTTCGGACGCCACAACAACGATGAAAACAACCAGCAGGCGAAGAAGAAAAAATCCGGCAAAAAATCCAAAAAGCAGTAAATAACGCCGCGGTGCGCTGAACGCACGTGAGGATGAAGCTCTTGATACCGTCGAGAGCTTCAAATCGATGTTGTCATAAAGTTTTTTTATTTTTTTTTAATTGACAACGTTTAAAATAATGTTATCTATTTATTTGAACATAAACATGGAGAGCGTTCAATGCGCAAAGCAAAAAAAACTATCAAGAAGAAAAAAGCACCGGCGAAGAAGAAAACGGCCAGGAAAAAAGTAGTCAAGAAGGCCGTCGCCAAGAAGAGAAGCAAACGCATCCTTTGCACGGCCAAGACGAAAGCCGGCAAGCAGTGCAAACGCTTCACTAACGGCAAGAGCAAATTCTGCTCGGTGCACAAGAAGAAACGATAACACAGCTTTGATTGACACGCAAAAAAAAGCGGCCGGATTTTCCGGCCGCTTTTTTTTTGTTCACGAAAGAATATTTAGAAGTCGGCCCCGAAGGAAAAATAATAGGTCGGTTTGTCGGATACGCTGTCAAAATCGGTGGCCCAGGCCAGGTCGTATCGCAACAGCAGGAATCCGAAAAGGTTGGCCCGCATGCCGAAGCCGAACCCGGTGCGGATATCCACCAGGCGGCTGCTCCCGTTCTGGGAGGTGCCGCCCTTGAAATCGTCGTCGTACCACGCCGAACCCATATCGTAAAAAATGGCGCCGTTGATATTACCCAGAACTATCGGCAACGGGTAACGCATGGCGAAATACTGTATCATCGGGAAACGAAATTCCATATTCACCAGACCGTAGCGGTTGCCCGAAAGTTCGTAATAGGGGACGCCCCGCAGCGGCGTTACCACGTCGGCAAAATAAAGATTCTCGACATCGTAAACCATGTCGTTCAGCGTCCGGGTGCCGATCCAGTTGGTCGTGCCGCCGAGAAAATACAGCTTGGGGGTGTTGCCGAACGAGGCCCCGCCGGACATCCGGAAGGCGAAAGTGAACGTCTTGCTCCAGTGCCAGTATTTGCGATAATCAAAATCAACCGAGTAAAACTCAATATCCTCGGTGTCGAACAGGTTCTTGCCGCCTTCTAAAGAAAGCTTGGCCCGCCGGCCGTTGACCGGGCCCGTATGGCCCCAGAGAATATTGTCCGTGACATAGGCGAAAGTCGCCTTGGACACTTTGGAGCTGCGGTTCTCACGGGGGTCGTCGTAATCGTGATACTTGCGGTCGATGAAATACTGGGCGGTGGTCAGTTCCAGCCGGCTGAAAAGGGAGAAGGGACGCCGGAAAAACAGCTGCAGGCCGTAAAAGCGGTCCGAAAAGAGGTGGTCGTCGTTATCGAGATAATAATTATTGGTGTGGAAAAGACCCGCTCCGAGATTGATCCGATTCTTGTAATTAAAATAATAGGCCTGGACATTGGACTGGTCGATGGTGTTGACCAGGTCGGTGGCCACCAGGATCTGGTGGTTGCCCAGGTAATCGGAAAACACGAAATAAGATTGCCCCTGCAGGCCGAAGAAGGTGTCGTACATGAAGCCGCCGCCCATGTAATCCGGCGTAAATTTGACCTTGTATTTTTTAATGGCGAACTCGCCGCTGGGCAGCGCCGGGGCGATGGAATCGAACGATGGCGGTTCTTCTATGCCGGTTAAAAATTCGGTGGAGTCGTCTGGAAGATTTATAAGCAGCGAATCGAGGGGATCCGACTTTTTATCGCTGACATAGACGTATTCATCGTCATAGGTGCCGGTTTCGGTGATGGCCGTGTCCCCGTCGGTCCGGGCCAGGGTGGTGTCGGCCGGAAGACCGGTGGAGTCGGATTCAGCGGCGGCGCTGTCGCCGGTGAGGGGATAGGTCTCGTAATCGATCTCGATGCCGGGAACGGTCTCGGTCGTGTCGGCCACGGCGGCGATGAGCGCGATATCCTCAGCCGGTTCGACCGGAGCCGCTTTTTTATCGAAACCGGGCGGAGCGTATTTGCCCAGCACGAAATCGGTCGGGGTCAGGACGCCGTTGTCACCGGCCGGTACCAGTTTGTCCAGGACGAAAATATCGAAACTGCCCTGGTAAAAAGCGGAGAACGCGATTTTGTCGCTGTTGGGTCCCCAGGAGATGGACCGCACGCCGGAAAGAAGGTCGGTTACGGCGTAATTCTTCAGGCTGTCGAGATAACCTATATAAATATTGTCAATACCGTTACGGTTGGAAATGTAGGCGATTTTGTTGCCGTTCGGGGCGACAATCGGGTTCTTGTTAGGGCCGGGGCCAACGTCGACCGGGGTGACCCGGTGCGAGGTTAACACCACCTTGAAAATATTGTAAATGCCGTACTGGAAATCGCCCGGGTTGACCGCCACCGCTTTAAGATAGGAATGACCCAGGAAATTATCCGGGGGATTTTGCGGGTGCGGGCGATCCGAGGAAAAGATAATGGTCCGGCTGTCCGGCATCCAGCTCGGCTCGACATCGTCGAAACGGTCATCGGTAATCTGTTCGAATTCATCCCGCTCCAGGTCATATACGTAAATATCCCGTTTGTGACGGTCGAGAGCGGAGAAGGCTATTTTGTTGCCGTCCGGAGACCAGGCCGGAGAAATGATATTGTGGAATTTGGTCCGTTTCTTCTTGTAAACCTTGTCCTTCTCAAGGTTGTAGAACAAAAGCGATTCCTTCCCCTTGGATTTAGCCACGAAAGCAATCTTGGTGCCGTCGGGAGAGAACGAAATCCCGGAAACATAAGAATGCAGCGACTCGATATCGGCCGAACGTTCCGATTTCACCAATTTCTTTATCCTCGTCCCGTCCAGGGCGGAAATCAGGATTATTTCGGTATAATCGGAGACGTCCGTAAAAATCGCGATTTTGTCTCCCTTGGGTGAGAAGGCCGGTTTTTCGTTGAAATAGGAGTTGTCCTCGCGGGCGTGGGTCAATTGTTTGGCGATTTCGTCGGCCTCTTTGCGGATGGCGATATCGGGCCAGTAACGGCGCTTCATTTCCTTACTGAAATCTTCCCAGAAATCTTTCATCTCCACGCCGATGGTGGCTTTCAAGGCCTTGTTGACCGAGAGGAGATGTTTGCCCCGCTGCAAAAACTCGCCCAGCTTGTGTTCCCCGTATTTGTCGGCGATATATTTCACCATTGCCTGGCCCTGGCGGTAGGCCAGGTAGCCCCCCAGGTAATCGGGCGGGGTCAGGTAGTTGTTGATGGTGGCGTCGCGGATGAACATATCGGTGAAATAATCCCACTGGCCGCGCGAGGAATACTCGGCGTAGCCCTCGGCGAACCACAGCGGCATATCGAACAGGCGGCGCTGCGAGAGCAACGAGGTGAACAGATTGCCGTAGAGCATATCGAACGTCACGGCGTGCGTCAACTCGTGATGCAATACATGCCGGAAATCTTCGTAGGAACCGTTGAACGGGGCCACTATCCGGTTTTTGGAGACCGTGGTAAAACCGCCCACCCCCTCAGGGAGCAGGCCGGAAATAATATTGGTCTGCTGGAAATCGTTTTGAGAATTATAGAGAAAAACCGGGATTCTCTTCTGGATTTTATAGCTCAGCTCCATGGAAATGGCGACGTAAGAGGATTCCATCACGGCGGCGGCGAATTTGGCGATAGGGTAGGCTTCTTCATAATAATGAATATCGAAGTGACGGGTCTGGATAAAGCTCCAGTCGAAATCTTTATAGCGCACCTTGTTTTTCCCGAAATATGTTTCCTGGGATAAAGTCAGGCTGGAAAACAAAATAGTGAGGATTAGAGCTAGCAGGGTAGCTTTTCTCATCATATATCACGTCCTTCGGATAAAATTTATACTAACAGCAACTGCAAATAAATACAACTCTCTAAATAAAAAACAGTTAAGGCCCTGATAAAGTTTAATTTTTTTTAAGTCTCTCCATGATAATAATCAGGTCTTACTTCTTGTGATATCGGCACCTAAAGAGGATAACTTTTCCTCCAATTTATGGTAAGCCCGGTCGATATGATAAACCCTCAGTATCTCGGATTTTCCGCGGGCGGCCAGGCAGGCCAGGGTAATGCCCGCTCCGGCGCGGATATCCGGCGCCATTACCTCGGCCCCGTGGAGCGTTTTCACGCCGTTTACGATAGCCTCGGAACTGGAAACGGTAATATTCGCCCCCAGCCGCCGGAACTCCATCGTATGAGAAAAGCGGTCGGGATATACGGTTTCCTTGAAATGCGAGTTGCCCTGGGCGAGGCAGGCGGCGGCCATTATACTGGCCTGCAAGTCGGTGGGGAAACCCGGATAGGGGAAGGTGGTTACGTTTATCGGGCGCAGTTTTTTGGGACCCTTGATTATCAGGCTCTTTTTGGCGGCCTTTATTTCGCAGCCCATTTCCACCAGCTTGTGGATGAGCATGGTCAATTCGAACGGCCGGATATCCTTTATCTCGATTTTCCCCCCGGTTATGGCCGCCGCGATCATATAGGTCCCGGCCACCAGGCGATCGGTGCAGACCGTGTATTCTACCGCTTTCAGTTTCTTGACCGGCTCAATCATGATATTGGGGGTGCCGGCGCCGTAAATTTTGGCTCCGGCCTTATTGAGGAATTTAGCGACATCGAGAATTTCCGGGTCGCAGCCGGCGTTGGTAATCTGGGTTTTGCCGCGGGCGAAAACCGCTCCGAAAAGAAGATTTTCGGTGCCGGTATGGGAGGGCCGGTCAAAATAGACCGAATTGCCCGTAAGAGGTTTGCCCTTGGCGATAATATAGCCGGCTTTTTCGGTGATTTTGGCCCCCAGGGACTCAAACGCCTTGATATGGAAATCGACCGGCCGGGAACCCAGCGAACAACCGCCGGGCAGGGAAATCCGGGCCTCGCCGAGCCGGGCCAGAAGCGGCCCCAGCACCAGAAAAGACGCCCGCATCTGCCGCATCAGCTCGTAAGGCGCCGTGTTGCGGTTGATGTTCTCCGCATTGATAGTCATTACCTCGGCCTTGTCATCGTAGCTGACCTCGGCCCCCAGGTATTCCAGGACTTTCTTGATTGTGAAAATATCCCTCAAAGGCGGGATATTTCTCAGGACGGTCTCGCCCTTGTCCACCAGCAGCGCCCCGGCGATTATCGGTAAAGCGGCGTTTTTGGAACCGTCCACCCGGATACTGCCCTTGAGCACGCGGCCCCCGTTTATAATAAATTTATCCATAGCTATACTTTCTAAACTTGAGTTGTTACATAGTTCCTTTTTTACCGGCCGTTCTTTCAGGCAACGACCCGGATGCAATTTGTTCTATCAGGATAGGAAAATAAAGTTAAAAATGATAGTCTGAGCGTAAAAGAGCGGCTTATTCGGTCGGGACCCGGTTGGGTTCGTTCAGGAATTCAAAACTGTTGCGGACCCGCAAAAAGAATTCGATAGCCTCGTCGTGATAGTAATTGGGGCTGGTCCAGGGCAGACGGCGGAAGTGGTCCCGGGCGAAAATCAAAGCCAACTCGGCGAAAACGCCGTTGGAAAGGTAAACCCGGTGGTTGTATTCGCGGTGGGAGGCGATTACCAGATTGTCCGGTGTTAATATCCCCGGGTCGATATTGACCGTCCGGAAAATGAAATCATCAACCCGGTCAGCGAAATTGGCCTCGATACGGGCGCAGATATCCTTTGCCTGTGGCAGGCTGTCCCGGGCAATCATCTGCTCGAATGAGAAAAACCGGCGATAAAGCGGCTCGCCCATTTCTTCGGCATATTTTTCCTCGTTGGAATAGGGAATATCCACCGTTTCAAACTGCACCCGGCCAAACTGCCGCTCCAGCAAATCGAGCGAATCGGCCAGGGCGTCGATAGACGAATAGATAATCGATAAAACCAGCCGTCCGGGCAATACTTTCTGAACTCTTGCCATAATACATTATTTGGCTTCGCTACAATAATTTCAACAAAAAAAGAAAATGTTTTTTTTAAAATGGTTGTCGAGAACATTCGGTATCGAACATTAAAAGAGCATAAGGGACGACAATTTACTGATGATATAAATGTGAAACAAAAAAACAGGCCCGGTACAGAAGAGATGAGCCTGTTTTAATTGCTGAATTATTTATCTTACGGGCAGACCGCAAGGGGCTCATGGGACAGGTACAGGTAATCGATAAGCCTCGTTATGTCGGAAATGTCCGGCTCGCCTCCGGAGGCGTCGGCGTCGGCCTCGTTCGGACAGCACAGCACTCCGTGGCTCAGGTATAGATAGTCAATCAGGTATGTGATATCGGAAATATCCGGCTCGTCATTTTCGGAACAGTCGGCATTACCCCGGTTTCCAATACAGCAGCAGGCGTCACCGATACCGTCGTTGTTGTTGTCTTCCTGGCCCGGATTGTAAACCTCGTTACAGTTATCGCACGGGTCGCCGACCCCGTCGCCGTCGGTCTCCAGACTCTGGTCGGGATTGAACAGAAACAGGCAGTTGTCGCAGGAATCACCGTAACCATCCTCGTCAAAATCTTCCTGCAGGGGATTATAATCAAGCGGGCAATTGTCGACACTGGCGCATAACTCGTCTTTGTCCCCGTCGTCGGTAAAGTCGAAAATGCAGACATCACAGGAATCGCCGATATCATCGTAATCGCTGTCTTCCTGGGCCGGGTTGTAAGCGTGGGGGCAGTTGTCGAGCGTGTCCTCCACCCCGTCGCCGTCGGAATCGATAAGCCCCAGGGAAAACTCGTACAGGGTCCGCACGACAGTCTGGGTCAGGGCGGTCGATTCACCGTTGGTTAACACCACCACGCCGGTATTAAGGTCGGGGCAGAAATCGACCAGGGTTTTCACTCCCTGGTCGCCGCCGCCGTGGCGCCAGGTCAGATGGCCGTCGAAACCGTTCGTGAACCAGACCAGCCCCTGTTCGAAATTAATAGCGGGACATTGCGGAACCTTCACCTCCTCGACCGTGGCGCTGTCCAGAGCGCGAACGCCGTTGTATTCGCCGTGCTGGAGAAAAACCAGCAGGTGGCGGGCCAGGTCGAGGCAGGAGGAACGCAGGGCTCCGGCCGGAAAATCGGCATACCCGAAATGGCCCAGCGCCTGGTAACCATTTCCGGTATAACGGTAGGGCATAGCGAC
>Ga0210003_1000094_pt1 | contig 76420 bp, 63 predicted proteins | sample LantaG_FD_182804 | JGI IMG/M metagenome (GOLD analysis project Ga0210003, IMG submission 182804) | Deep subsurface microbial communities from Baltic Sea to uncover new lineages of life (NeLLi) - Landsort_02402 metaG (SPAdes) (version 2) | ecosystem: Environmental > Aquatic > Marine > Oceanic >... | reverse complement strand
AGGGACTATCTCTTCTATATATTCTTCAACCATGTCTTCGGCTTCCTGAATCCTGATACCGTTGTTACGCGCATAGGTGATGGCTGCTTGGTGAAGATCGTTATCATCAAGAAGTTCCTGTTTTATCAAAAACTTGTGTGTGAATTTAAAATCATCAAGTTTGATATTATGTCTTTCAATAAATGATTTGACGGACCTGTTAAACTTTCCGGAGAGCTTCTTCTTAATGATTGCACGAAGCAACTCATAAAGAAGTATGGACCCGATGACGAGCAGGATATATTTGGTAATTATCATAAGCAAAGAAAAAAAGGTCATGGTTATCAAACCTACAAATATATAGCAGTATCTATCTCCCTTCGGGGTATTCAAACTTCACTTAACATCTCCTTTTCATCCGCCTTTGCGTCCGCTTCAGCGGACTCCCCTGATTTCTTGCTGCGGAAAAGAGGCAAAAGCTTGCCTTGGAGTTTGTACCATTGATTATGTCCCCTAGTTTTTCAGTTCGGTTGCGTCCTTGAGCAGATCAATGAACGTCATATAATCATCTCGGCCTTTAAAGATCCGATCCGCCCGCCGCTCTCGATTCATTACATGATACCAGGCGCGCTCATACCCTATCCGTAATGGTCTACTCATACTCCTTATGTATCAGAAATCGAGAACATAAGTCAAACGTAGACTTGACCCCTTTCCCGCATAACTTGGTTTATAATATCCTCTTATTCAATTATTCTTGAATAGTGTGTAGTTTCGGGATATAGTATTCAATAATTTTTGAATAAGAGGCGACAATGAACAGGAGTGGAACATATATTCAACAACCTTCCGGGTACAGGGCTTTTGTACCAAGGCCCCTGCCACCGAATCCGCCTGTTCATTTTGATGGGGCTTTGCCGAAGCTGCTCTCCCGGGCCGACCGATCTCTGGCCCGTTTGGACAGCATGGGATATATCTTGCCCAATGTGGACCTCCTCATCGCAATGTTTGTGAGGAAAGAGGCTGTACTCAGCTCGCAGATCGAAGGAACGCAGGCATCTTTGGAAGACCTGTTTGAGTATGAAAGCGGGCAGAAGCCAGAAAAAATTAATGATGTTGGCGAGGTCGTGAATTATGTCAAGGCACTTAACTATGGTATAGAACGTCTTGATAGACTACCCATGAGTATACGCCTTATCAAAGAGATCCATAGTGTATTACTCAAAGGAGTACGTGGATCGGATAAGACCCCCGGGGAGTTTAGGCAGACCCAGAACTGGATTGGGCCGCCAGGATCCATGCTGGCAGACGCAACCTTTGTCCCCCCTGCACCGTACGATACGATTAAGACAATGGGCGATCTGGAGATATTCCTGCATGCTGACAATGATCTTCCTGCACTCATCAACTGTGCCCTTATCCACTATCAATTTGAAACCATCCATCCTTTCCTGGATGGCAATGGAAGGCTCGGACGTCTCCTTGTAACATTCTACCTATACTGGAAAGGCCTTTTGCGTAGACCGTTGCTGTATCTGAGCTATTTTTTCAAAAGGCATCGCCAGGAATACTATGATCGCCTCAATATGGTGAGGGAATCAGGGAATTATGAGCAGTGGATAAAATTTTTTCTCAAAGGGATTGCACAGGTATCAGATTCGACAGTCGAGGCATCCAGAGGCATTCTCAAACTGCAGACAGATCATCGCAATCTGCTCTGGCAAAAGAAGATCTCATCGCCATTAGCGGTGGGGCTATTGGAAAAATTATTCTATACACCATTCATATCCGTAACAGATGTTGCCAAGGCATTCTCAATATCGTATCAGAGAGCTTCCCTCCTTGTCTCCCAATTTGAAAAGATGCGCATCCTGAGAGAAGTCACGGGGAAAAAACGTGACAAGAGATATGTATACGACAAATACATCGCTATCCTCTCAGAAGGGACCATGCCGGATGAAGGTTGAAAAGATAGAAGAGAAACTAACACAATTATTCACCACCCACCGCATTATCTTCTGGTATGACGCAGACGGTGAATTTGATGAGACCTTTGCGTCACTGAGTATAGGTGATATTAAAGTTATACGTCTTGATGAATACGGGGTGTTTGCAACAAAGATTAGAATAGAGTTTGATGATCCGCATGGGAGATATCTTATCTACGCCCCGTTTTCTGAACCCGAAGATAAAGATGACTGGCTGCTGGATACAAGGATCTACAGCCATACCTTCCGTGCGGATATGGCATCAATCATCCTCGATGACCTGGGCCTGAAGAACAAGAGCCTGCGAGCGCATATCAGAGGCCGGAAGAAGTTCTTTGCCTCTAAGGAGCGAACAGAAAAACTGAAGAAATGGATCTCGCCTGAAGATACTGCCGAGGACATCGATCTCAAGATGCTCTGCGTCATCACGAAAGCCATTCAGCCCTCGGCCTTTGCCATCCCGATAAACATACTGGATGGTCTGAGCGAATCCGGCTGCTTTGATCCGTCCTCAGAATCAAAGGTTTGGGGGGATATTCAAAGGCTGGGCATTGAAGATGCCTGCTGGAGAATCATGAGAGATAGCTTCGGGTACGAGGATACAAACCCCGGCCTTTCAGCTCTCGTAATTCATCTGGTCGTTACTGATTTTGCCATACTCTCTAAGGGCCATATCCGTGCCCACTCTCCTGCCGCGAAACTGACGATGAAGTGCTGTGCAAGTATATATGGTACTACCATGTAATCGATATTGCTCCGATGGTTCATGACGAATACAACAGATTTATCCCGGGGTATCTTCTTAAGATTCTCTATATTGCGATCATCGACAACTACATCATACAACAAATTTACAATAAAGCTGGCTATCTTAATGCCTAATGTATAGAGGTGATACTGAAGAAAGGGACTATCTCTTCTATATATTCTTCAACCATGTCTTCGGCTTCCTGAATCCTGATACCGTTGTTACGCGCATAGGTGATGGCTGCTTGGTGAAGATCGTTATCATCAAGAAGTTCCTGTTTTATCTGCGCTTCACACCGGTAGGTGAGCAGAGCGTTAGCCAAATAAGTTGACTTGACATGATCCGTAGTGTGGATTATTATAGCTATAAAAATCCACACTACGAAGGTGTAATATGAGAACAATTCAGATGACACTTGATGATGATCTTGTCAAAGCAGTCGACCGCATTTCGAAGCAACTACGCACAAGTCGTTCTGCTTTCACACGAAAGGCACTTCGAGAAGCGCTATCCCGCTTCAATCTTGAGCAACTGGAGCGCAAACACCGTGAAGGGTATGAGCGACACCCTGTTACAGCCGACGAGTTTTCGGTTTGGGAAACAGAGCAAGCTTGGGGTGACGAATGAAACACGGTGAAATACGTTGGTACAAGTTTGTAAAGCCAGATAAGAAGAGGCCAGTTCTTATCCTAACACGAGATTCCGTGTTGGCTTATCTTGGTGAAATAACAATCGCACCCATTACAAGTACGGTTCGCAAAATACCGTCCGAAGTGTTTCTTTCGAAAGCAGACGGCATGCCCCGGGATTGCGCTGTAAACTGCGACCATTTGCAGACTGTTTCGAAAGGAAAAGTCGGATCATTGATCACATCCTTACCTCCGGCCAAGATGGTTGATGTTGGGCGGGCAATCCGCTTTGCCCTCAATATTTAATATAGAATGGCCAACCTGTCAGTTCAGGGGACAGCTATGACCGAGGCTCTTTTGTAAGTTTATGTGAAATTGGGAATTTGTCATATCATGGAAGGCAGTGGAAGCCCTGGCTACCCCTGGCTTCGTCGTTATGCTATTTTCACCAAACAGATTCACCCGGGGAATCTTACACTGGCAGGTTGGCCATTACTGGGACTCATTAGGTTTATCTGTCTGTAGAAATACAACAAATGTTGAAAGGTGCGGGACGGATACGTATACAGTTGTTATAGCTATTATTACTACGGCAATTAAACATATCAAATGTCATGTCGGACTTCTTTCCGGCATCCAGGCCAATTCTGGATTCTCGCTTTCGCGTAATAGAATGACTGAGGAGGGCAGAGAGCAACCTTTAAAGGGCAAAGATCGGCAGAATAAAAGAAGAGATACTTTATGAAGACCTCTGTTTTGATTGTCAGCAATCGGCAGAAAAGGCTATAAAGGCATTGCTTATAGGCATTGACGAAGAATTCCCTCCCGCTCACTCCATAGCGAGACTTCTCGAAATAGCATTAGACGCAGGCATTGAAATACCGAAAGAGATTATGGAAGCTGTACAGCTAACAGATTATGCGGTGAAAACAAGATATCCGGGAGAGATAGAACCTGTTACAAAAAAAGAATATGAAAAAGACTTATCTAACGCAAGGGCTAGGAAATCTACTTCATATTGTTGAGAAACGCCTGCATGGTGATGGTGGTGATCCGGTAATCCAGATCCAGACCCCTTTTGGCGGAGACAAGACACACGCGTTGATCGCCATGTATCATAAGGCAAAAGGGTGGGGTGCTAAGATGATGGTTAACCAAGAGAAATGAGATCATCTTTATACATTAGAACCAACGACATAAGTCAAACGTAGACTTGACCCGTTCCTGACTGACCCGTTCCCCTGCGTTCCCCACGTTCCCTGCTGTATGCAGCCAAAAAGGCCATCGGCCGCGCAAGACGAACTATGGACTCCTACATAGTCGATCTTCGCGCCGCAACCCGATCGGGAGGTTTAATTGTCGCTCATCATTTTATCCATAATCCAGCCGCAATCTTACGCATGGCTATTGTGAAATCATCAACCACCTGCTATAACATCTGGCGGGACAAAGGATAAAACGATGCACGTTATGTGCTGGTCAATTTTTATTATATATGATAAGTCCTTTATTTAAAGGAGGATAAAGATGTCGTTAGCAGAAAAAATCCTTCAACGTATACAAAAACTACCCGAATACAAGCAGGTTGAGGTTCTGGATTTTATTGAATACCTCGAGGCAAAAGTAGTGAATCAAGAAAATAGATCATGGTCAGGTTTTTCATTGTCTTCTGCTATGCGGGAAATGGAAGATGAACCATCTCCCTACTCGGATGATGACATAAAAGAATCATTCTTATGATTAGCGAAGGCCAAATTATCCTCTTCAAATTCCCGCAATCAGACCATATAGTACAGATAATGAAATGGATAGGAAGTTGATATTGTGCTGAATATTAATGCTGCAGAACAACTTAGCTTATTTGATCTCAAGTCCAGGTCACAAAGCAAAGAGATAGGACAGTTTTTTACGGACTCTAAAACAGCCAATTACATGGCATCAATGCTTCACTCTATTGGTAATGTTGAGTTGGTTAAAATTCTTGATGCTGGAGCAGGAGAAGGAATTCTTACAGCATCGGCGGCTCGCCGCTGCTTAGAATTGGGAAACCATCGAGTCCATGCAGTTCTTTTCGAGGTAGATAAAGATATATTGTCAAGACTCGAAGAAAATATGGATCGATTGGTTAGAATATTTATCAAAAAGGGAGGAAAATTCTCATATGAAATTCTAAATGAGGATTTTGTTTTGTCGAGGCCAGATAAACACGAACGTAGTTTTCATATCTCAATAATCAATCCGCCATATTTCAAGTATAACTCCAAAAACTCTATATATAGTGGAGCAACCGCCGATCTGTTTAAAGGAAATCCCAATATCTACGCATCCTTTATGGCGGTTGTATCGTCATGCCTAGTGTCAGAGGGACAAATGGTAGCTATTGTTCCACGTAGTTTTACAAATGGCCTATATTTCAAAGGCTTCCGTAGCTATCTCCAGTCACAGATGAGCTTAGAACGAGCGCATATCTTTCGATCCAGAAACCGGCTTTTCAAAAATATGGGGGTTCTACAAGAGAATATTATTTGTAAGTTCGTAAAAAATGGACAGCAACCAACTATAGAAATATGGTCGAGCACTTGCTCAGAAGACTTGGCGGAATCTGAGGTGGTCCGCTATCCGCAAAAATTGATTATTGATGGAAGCAATCGACATAACATTATTCGGATTCCAGAGAGTGCGGCAGACGGTCATATCTTGAGGTTAGTTGAAGATTGGCCCAGCAGCTTTGAACGAAACAATTACTATATTTCCACAGGCCCGGTGGTGGAATTTCGCACAAGAGAATTTATTACAGCAAAGGCCCAAAAAAATAGTATTCCTTTGTTGCAAATGCACAATGTTAAGGCGTTCCGCATAGAATGGACCGGGAAACACTGGAAGGATGCGCGTTTTATTTTGAAGGAAGGACACGAGAAACACACCTGTAGTAACAAAGTCTATGTAATTCTAAAGCGGTTCAGCTCTAAAGATGAGAAGCGCCGTCTCGTCGCAGGTATCAATGACCCTAAACAATTCAAAGACCACCTAATTGGATTAGAAAATCATTTGAACTATATCGGAGTAAAAGGTGAAGATATGGATCTTCTGGAAGCATTTGGGGTGGCTGCATTGTTTAATTCTACGTTTATGGATCGTTATTTCCGGTCTATATCTGGAAATACCCAAGTTAACGCTACAGAAATACGACTTTTAAAATTGCCAACAAGAGATCAGATTATATCTATAGGAAAGAAAGCGCAGAGGGCTAAAGGCTATGAACAATCGGCAATAGATGAGATTGTCCAATCTGCACTAAATATACGGGACATATAATGAGCACAAAAAAACAGCGAGACGAGAAGCTAAAACAGTCTAAGAAAATATTAAAAGCTCTTGGTATGCCAAAGGCACAATATAACGATAGATCAGGATGGGTATTTTTGGCTCTAGCAGATATTCAACCGGAAGGTTCATGGGCTAATGCAAAATCACCACTGCTCCCAACAGTAGATATCATGCAATTTATCCGTGAGTACTATAGGCAGGATTACAAACCAAATAGTCGTGAAACTATCCGCCGCCAGACATTACATCAATTTGAGCAAGCCAGAATTGTAGATCGGAATCGGGATAACCCTTCTCGTCCTACAAATAGCAAAGATAATAACTACTCACTGAATGAGTCAATTCTTGCTGTTTTGAGAGAGTACCCATTGGGTGAATGGATGACAAAGGTTGAGGAGTACAAGCAGAATTTAACCGCCTTAAAAGCTCTTTATGCAAAAACATTGGATAAAGAAAAAATCCCTATCACATTACCTGATGGAAAGGAGATATCACTTTCCCCAGGGAAGCATAATCAATTGCATGCCGATATAGTCCACGAATTCTGCTCTAGGTTTATTGGGGAAGGCGGTCGGCTTCTCTATATAGGAGACACAGCCAGCAGTCGGAACGAAGGCGGTAAACTCATGATTTTGGAAAGTCAGTTTCTTAAGTCTATCGGGGTGCCGCCTATGTCACATGACAAACTGCCTGACGTTGTGGTTTTTGATGAAAAACGCAATTGGTTATTCTTGATTGAGGCAGTAATAAGTCATGGGCCGGTATCCCCCAAGAGATGGGTAGAGTTAGAAGAAGCCTTAGCGACCTGCAAAGTAGGCAGGGTATATGTAACTGCCTTTCCGAATCGGGCAGAGTTTCGCAAAAATGCGGCAGACATAGCATGGGAAACAGAAGTCTGGATTGCAGACAATCCGGATCACATGATCCATTTTAATGGAGAGCGTTTTCTTGGACCTCATGAACACTGATATAGAAATTGTGTATAACAATCGCATTCACGCTGACACCCAAAACCGAGTCGTTTTTTGCTTTTGCGAATGCCTTGTTAAAAGTTGTATTTGCCAAGTCCTCATTGGCTTTGGGTGTAGGTGATGCGTGTCGTTAGGCAAAAGCAAAGACCTTATTCAATGCTATTTATCAAAAAAGGCAGCGTTGCCAAAATTGATAAATGGTAATTGATTGAGAAGTACTACAGATGTTAAATAATTGTTTCATAAGCATTTAACGAAAAAGACAGCGTTGGCAAATTCGTCAAATGATGATTTATTAGAAGGCATTTTTTACCAACTCATTGAAAATCGGGGGACAGCCGTAGATATTATTGTGGAAGGCCCGGAAAGGTTTAATGAACTAAAAGATAAATGGTTTCCGGTTCATAGCGAGATTGCAAAGCACGGGATGGTAATCTATGAAAAATAAAATCTTTGTAATAGAATGGCTGAGGGGGGCAGAGAGCAACCTTTAAAGGGCAAAGATCGGCAGAATAAAAGAAGAGATACTTTATGGAGATCTCTGTTTTGATTGTCAGCAATCGGCAGAAAAGACTATAGAGGCATTGCTTATAGGCATTGACGAAGAATTCCCTCCCGCTCACTCCATAGCGAGACTTCTCGAAATAGCATTAGACGCAGGCATTGAAATACCGAAAGAGATTATGGAAGCTGTACAGCTAACAGATTATGCGGTGAAAACAAGATATCCGGGAGAGATAGAACCTGTTACAAAAAAAGAATATGAAAAAGACTTATCTAACGCAAGGGCTAGGAAATCTACTTCATATTGTTGAGAAACGCCTGCATGGTGATGGTGGTGATCCGGTAATCCAGATCCAGACCCCTTTTGGCGGAGACAAGACACACGCGTTGATCGCCATGTATCATAAGGCAAAAGGGTGGGGTGCTAAGATGATGGTTAACCAAGAGAAATGAGATCATCTTTATACATTAGAACCAACGACATAAGTCAAACGTAGACTTGACCCGTTTCTGACCCGTTTCCCCCTTTTCAGGTCAATGTCTTCAATGCCTTGTTCAAATTCTACTACACGTTCGCAAATGCGTCTTAATCCCTTCATTCAGGTCAATGTCTTCAATAATCTTGGGTTATTATCATGATCCATCTAACCTACAACAATGTCTTAATCCCTTCATTCAGGTCAATGTCTTCAATCATACCCTTGAACGAAGTAGCTTTGACAAAAATGGCTAGTCTTAATCCCTTCATTCAGGTCAATGTCTTCAATCTTTATGGTCAGTAGATGGAAGTGGTGTAGTGTGGAAGTCTTAATCCCTTCATTCAGGTCAATGTCTTCAATCTGTCTTCTTTATAGATGACATAGGACAAGCACCTGCACGTCTTAATCCCTTCATTCAGGTCAATGTCTTCAATGCTACTTCTCAAGAAAGGATGGGAAGTAGTAGAAGTGTCTTAATCCCTTCATTCAGGTCAATGTCTTCAATGACAGGGGGATGTGGTTCTTCTGTACGCGGCATGATCGTCTTAATCCCTTCATTCAGGTCAATGTCTTCAATGTACACGTCCCAGGGATGGGAAGGAGCCGTCGGTCTTTGTCTTAATCCCTTCATTCAGGTCAATGTCTTCAATAAGCTCAGAATACTCTTCAAAGCAGATTAGAAAAAACTAGTCTTAATCCCTTCATTCAGGTCAATGTCTTCAATGTGGTAGTCCAGGTGTGGTTAGATAGTAGAGTGATAGTCTTAATCCCTTCATTCAGGTCAATGTCTTCAATTACTTACGATGAGTTGCCAACTACAGATGAAGAATTAGAGTCTTAATCCCTTCATTCAGGTCAATGTCTTCAATAAAATATGGAAGAGAAGTCAGAATATAAAATGGAACAGTCTTAATCCCTTCATTCAGGTCAATGTCTTCAATAGAAACAGTGGAGATTTAATTACAGATAAGAAAAACGTAGTCTTAATCCCTTCATTCAGGTCAATGTCTTCAATCACCCATGCCCAATATTCATATACGGCACTGTGTATAGGTCTTAATCCCTTCATTCAGGTCAATGTCTTCAATGCATTACATTGTCTAAAGTATGCAGTATCAAGGCAGATAAGTCTTAATCCCTTCATTCAGGTCAATGTCTTCAATATGTATATCTGTCTGACAAAGCATATGCAACAGTGAGTGTCTTAATCCCTTCATTCAGGTCAATGTCTTCAATGGACTTAACTACCTATGGATGGCTGAGTTGACAAGTCTTAATCCCTTCATTCAGGTCAATGTCTTCAATAGACCACTATTGATCCTGAACTCGCTATGATAGCAAAGTGTCTTAATCCCTTCATTCAGGTCAATGTCTTCAATGAAGTGGCGGAGTCTTTAGGATTACAGCCTAGCATTGACAGGTCTTAATCCCTTCATTCAGGTCAATGTCTTCAATAAAGAAAGAAGTAAAGGGGATTGAGTACACAGCAGAAAAGTCTTAATCCCTTCATTCAGGTCAATGTCTTCAATGATATGTTCAACAATCAGGTATTGGTTGATCTTTTACGTCTTAATCCCTTCATTCAGGTCAATGTCTTCAATGGGATGTTACGACACAAACTCTATCGAGGAATTAATTGTCTTAATCCCTTCATTCAGGTCAATGTCTTCAATTAGAGAACCATCAAGGGTATTAAACTTTGTTGAAAGGGTCTTAATCCCTTCATTCAGGTCAATGTCTTCAATGCATTATTGTGGGTTTCAATGTGCAGGCTTTTCCCTTGGGTCTTAATCCCTTCATTCAGGTCAATGTCTTCAATATTCATTGACCTTAACGGGTCGGTGGGTGCCCTTTTTGAGTCTTAATCCCTTCATTCAGGTCAATGTCTTCAATCAGTATGAAGCCGGAAAACTTCTCCCTTATGGGGAGGTCTTAATCCCTTCATTCAGGTCAATGTCTTCAATGCCGCCTATGACAGGAACGGTATATTTAGATGTGCCGTTCGTCTTAATCCCTTCATTCAGGTCAATGTCTTCAATGAGCCAGTGACATACAAAGTGGTGAGGGTGGCGTGATACGTCTTAATCCCTTCATTCAGGTCAATGTCTTCAATCTCCATAGCAAAGGCCCTGAATGGAGATACCCTGGATCGTCTTAATCCCTTCATTCAGGTCAATGTCTTCAATGAGTGGAATTAGACCTGGCAACCCTGCGGGAAATTGGTCTTAATCCCTTCATTCAGGTCAATGTCTTCAATAAACTTAACAATAGGAGGTTAGGTTATGAAGAGGAAGTCTTAATCCCTTCATTCAGGTCAATGTCTTCAATTTATTGTTTTGAATTGATGGATGGAGAGAGCCAAACAGTCTTAATCCCTTCATTCAGGTCAATGTCTTCAATGGCTGTGCCGGTTTGATAGTCTGCGGCTTCATCGAGTCGGGTCTTAATCCCTTCATTCAGGTCAATGTCTTCAATCTGGGGTATCCATATCAATGCTTAATTGATTTATGGCAACGTCTTAATCCCTTCATTCAGGTCAATGTCTTCAATAGCCCCAGCCTTTTCTCATGTTTATTCAATTGGTTAGATAGCCTTTTGCGAGAACCTAACAGATAAGGGCGGCTTTCTGTGCATAACAACGGTGAGTTTGCATCTTCCAAACAATGTAATTCATTGTTTATACAGGCACTTATCATTTTGCGAGCTCCTCCCAGGCTAAAATATCGAAACTGGTCGCTGTTATTCCTCTTCCTGAGGCATTCTTCAGGTGCTCAGATGGGTTTATCTCCAAAACACGGCAGAGGCTTCTCGTATAATCCTTATTCAATTGTCAAAGATCCATCTACTTTCGTTCATGGCTTAAGTTTACACCGTGTAAGGAAATTATACCACAAAGAATTTTTTGTCCCAGTCTGGTTCTTCAAAGTTGCTTACCCCGATACTTTGTCTTTTTTGCCAGTCTTCCTTACAAAGCATGTAGTATCTTACAGAGTCTTCTCTGTTATCTATTATTGTATTTACCTCCTCATGAAGCTCCTTGAGCTTGCCTGGCGTTATATTGAGTTCAAATACAGACTGCTGCACTCGCATGCCATAGCCTTCGAGTGTCTTCGCCACCTTAGATAACCTCTTTGGGTCGCAGATGTCGTACAATGCGAGGATATTCCTTTCCATGTTCCTCATAGTCATAAGATCTCGTACTCCTTTACCTGAACGATTTCACCTACACCCTGAACAATGGTTTTTCTTAGGCATTTCTCACACATGGGATAGATCCTCACTGAATCCTGATTCCTATCTATTACAGATGCAATGTCCTTTTTCAGTCGACTGAGCCTTTCCTTGCCAAGTATGCATTCAAACAATGATCTCTGCCTTCTCATACCGTAATTCTGCAAGACCTTTGATACAGCATGAAGGCGCCTGGCCGCTTTCTTGTCATAAACAGAATTAAATTTGATGTCATAACAGACAATATAGATCATTTCATTACCAGGGAGAAATAATCCTCTCTCTCGCCCCGCAAAAAAGCAATATAGAGTTTCACCTGATTTGTTATTGCCTCTCTATATGTAATCTTTTTATTGTCTATGGGGTTTGTAAATTCAGTCTCAAGTTTGCGCTCAAACTGTGCGATTACCTTTCTTAAGGCAACAGGGGTAAGGAGCACAGGCAACTTCATTTTTGCCCCTGCATGGCCGTCATCCTCCAGCGAGGTTTTTGGCCCTTGCGGCGGTTCATCGTCATTAAATATATCGCCACGGTTCTCGCCGAAACCACCCATACGATCTCTCAAGATATCCGGGGTGTCTGATTGCTGTGGTGGAGCAGACTCAATATAATCATTGTCTTCTGGACACACCTTTCTGAAGTCATCAGGACTGATGATATTCATATTGAATAAAGAAAAGACGAGGGTATCAACAATAATGGTCCTAAATTCCTCCATGAGATCAAGAGATAACGACCTCCTGCCATAGCCAATGGCATGGAAGATTCCCACATAAGGATCAAGCCCTTCCTTCTCAACAGTCCCGTCAACACGGCTGGAAAGAACAGTATACAACAGAGAAAGCACGGCATTCACCGGATCGGTAGGAGGCCTCCTTACCCTTTTTGTGAAGCCCTGGCTATTGATAAATCCCTCATCAAACACACCAAAATAGACCCTTGCAGCCGAGCCCTCATAACCCCTGAGAGACTTGATATTACCGGCCTCATTTACCCGTGAGAGGATCTGCTTGATTTCATTTTGCGCCCTTTTGAGGTTTTTTTTATGAAATCTGCTTATACGCTGGAGCATTATAAACTGGTTTCTTATCTTGCCATATGCAATGGCCCTGCAGAAGTTCAGACACTTGTCTTCATCATCAAGCATTTTATACTGCATGTGTCTAAGCAGGACATTGTGGTCATAGGGGCACACAAGTTTGCCGTTATAATGGCCGTTTTTATTCAGAAACACCGTATTGATGCCATTTCTAAGCAGGACATTCATAGCCCTATATGTCATCTCCACACCGCCAAAGGCCACTACCTGCTCTGTACGAAACGGAAATATGGTGTGGTATGTAGCCCCGTCCTTTTTAATTTTCAGGACATCGCCTTCCTTAAAGATCTTTGCGCCTGGGGTTGTTATGTATACAGTGAGCACGTTGTCCTCCTATACTTTTAGTTGCCCCTGTGTGACTTTTCCGGGGATGAAGCGTTATATCCTTCCTGATACGCAGAGTCGAATCCGGAAAGGCAAAGGGCGAATCCCGGAGGCCAACGCCGGGATTCAAGGTTTTAACAGACCCCGCCATACCTGTTTTCCCCGGCCCTGGCCGCTCCATTATCTCTTTATATTATGGACCGCTCAGTATTGCCAGGCCTGCAACGTTGCCGTTAAGTACATTATTCAATTGTAAAAAAGCATTCTAAGGGCTATAGGCTAATATATTACCGGCAGTTGAGAATTTCTCTTGGGTCTTGCGTATCATGGCAAACAGAGCTTCTTGCAAGGTATTATTCGTATTCATAACACTACACCTCATTCCGAATGTTCCATGCCATGTGATAATCCAGCGCCTGCTGCCATCCTAGAGAATACCTTCCTGTGGCATTTGGGGCACATCGATATTAATGCCCAATTCATTGGCTGTTGTGAGGATAAATCCACCGAGGGTCTCATTGACAAAGCAATAATCATCCCTGCCCAGAGGAGTAATCCCATGGGCACCAATGCCTTTGTTCCTCCTTGTTAAGGCATCCTCAAACCTTTTATCCATGGCTTTGTAGGCGAGGCCTATCGGATCTTCAAGTTTGAGAAGCAGCATGTAGTCGTCCCGCAGCCCAAGCATAATTCTGTCATTCTGCCGCACCCGGCTTTCATACTCTAAACGAATCGCTATGGGTAGATCTGCAAGCTTCATTTCTCCTGATATGAGCTTGTGCTGTTTCTTAAGCCGTGTCTGAGCAAAGAGTTCGCTGGCCCGGTAAATCCGCGCGACAGCGTCGTCATAGTATCCCCGATGTGCCCGGCGCGAGGCATTATTTAGCAGATCACCCACCATCTCATACCCGGATGCATCCTTGAATTCACCCAGAATCTTTTTCAGTGCGATAATGTGCTCGGAATATAGGCGCCCATGGTTAACTATTAATGTAAGGGCCTTTTGATGTTGAAATTTATCCCAGGAATCGAATGCCTGGCATATCACCTTTGCATCAAGCAATTGCTTCATAAGGGATTTCTCCAATGGTTGATTGAGTATTTCCGTGATAGCACTCATAGCGTAAGCATAATCGAAGTTCCTGATGGATTCCTTCACAAGATTCATCTGGTTCCTGCAGTAGATCCTCCACTTATCAACGATCACCGGGGTATCCCCATCCCTGACTTTGATCAGATCTGACCTCGGGCCGATGTTCACTGCCAGATCCCATTTCTCGGTCATGACAGCCACCATTGCCATGGCAACAGACATGGTCTTTGTGCCGCCGGTATAGTTAGCTATCACCCTGCAATCGCCCCCATACTTCGAGCCTATTTTTTCGGCAAGCTCGGTGAGTTTTTGATAACACTCTGTCAGGTCATCAGGATCTTCCACGCCGACGATCTCATATTGTGATTCCGACAGACCCGTCTGCACTACAATGGCCTTGCCCTTGATTTCACCAAGGGGAACATTATGGCTGCAATTGGGGCATTTCACTGTTCTCGTGTCCGCGCACGGCTCACCCGGGCTGTCTATGGTAATGGCGCTTCCTTTTGGGCCGGAAGAACAAAAGAAATATACGAAATCAGTGTTGTGATTCAGGACAGCATTGATGACAGGCTGCGGTGATCCGCCCACAGAGACAATGAGAATTGTTTTCATAACCTTTTCCTTTCCTTTCAGACCCGTTATTGCAGATTGAATATAGATTATTCAATCTGCATGCCTGGTATCTATTTTCAGGAAGATCCGAACCGTTCATTAAGATCGGCAATACATGCATTTAATTGATCTGCTGTCTGGGCTGTTGTCAGGATGCCAAATTTTGTCAAGGCCCCATTATTGCTGAACCAGCCCTCGATCTGTCCGCCTATATCCTTTGAGGATTTTCTGAAGAGATTGGGTTTTGCTAGGTCGGGATTGTAGTAGTGGACATAGATCTCTTTTACGTATGGAACCTTGCAGATACGCTGCAGGTAGTGCTCAAGACCTTTGTGTTTGCCGCTATTTTTGTCTTCATAGTGGATTTTTTTTTCGTTTGGGGCTATGCTGGCATTTTCAGGGAGAAGGGACGATTTCTGCTGCATGAACCGGTGTCTGAATGTCTCGTGAAACAGCTGGCCGGTTGCAGATAGTGAGGACAGATGCCGGCCCTGGACCTCGATATCTTCAACAAGGGCGCTAAAACGTTCATCCGGCAGTCTCCATTTTTTATCAGACTCGATACTTCGATTCAGATCAAAGAAGGTATCCGCAAACTCAAGCCAGAAGGAAAGGTCCAATGAAACAGGCTGAGGCGGCAATTCTATTACAGAGGAAAATCTCTCAAAGAGATAGCATACCGGTATATTAAAGGCCTGCCCGATCATGCCGGCAAAGGATATCTGTGCCTTATATCCGCCTGTGGCATTGATCAACATACGTTCAGATGAATATTTTCTTACCTGTTCACTGATAAGCCGGACAAGATTTTTAAGACCTGTGTTTCTGAAGAGATTCACATCCTCATCTGTAAGTCCATCAATCACATCAAATGTAGCTTCATCAAATTTGTCTGGGGTTTTATTGTTTTGATAATACGAATCAAGCACGCTGCCTGTAAAACGTCCTTCATCTGTATCAGAGACCAGGAAGATCACCCTTTTTCTATCTTGTATCATGCCTTGGGAAATGATGCTATGGATGGAGTTGATCTCAGCGCCTAAGATGCGCTCATCCGGCAAGAAAGAGGCAATCCTTACTGCAAGGCCTTTTGCATTGCGTGCCTTCCAAAGATCTCCAAGCTCAGGATCGCCGGCCCTGGTTATATTGCCTAACAGGCTTGTTCCAACGGTGCAGATCAGTGTGTCGCGCATTATCTTTTTCCTTTAATATCAATGACCCCGCAAAGATATCAATTTCTTATTGAATCATGTCCTCTATCTTTTTATTACGATCACGTATTTCCTGCTTGCGTTGCTTTGCCTTTGGCAGCTTCCACTTTTCAAGTTCCTGCAATCTCTGTTTTAATATCACAAAGACATTTTTATCTTTTGTCTTTTCAAAACATTTAGCTACTAACTGTTTTATCTCATGGTTATCGTTGGGTATCATTTTTATTTCTTCAATAAGCCGATCATCCTCAGACATGCCTACTAATCGTTTTTGTTCAGCCTCTTTCTCTGCCTCCAACCTTTTTTCTTCCAGTTTTTTCTTTATGAAATCCGGTTCATCCCATTTTCCGATAGCGAACCTGCCATAGCCTAGGGCAGTCTTTGCGCCTATGCCTTCTTCGGTAATGGCATTTTCAAGTGCCTTTTTGCAAAGATCAACAAGATCAGCCTGTAATTTTTCCGCTGGCTTTATAAGTGCCCTGAACACAAACTCCGCGCCCTTATCGACCACGAGAAATTTTATCGGCACAGGCATCTGGTCATCGGTTGGCCCTCTATCACCTCGATAATAATCTCCGTAGTGGGGGTTCATGATATCGACCTTGAGCCTTGGGCAATCAACCGGGTATGCATCCATGAATATAATACCGCCCTTAAGATCGGTATTGCCGAACATGGCTGGGATATGGTTTTTTTCATTATCCAGCAACAAATCTGTTTTCTTTTCATCAAAATCATACAGGCTCCTCATAACTGACTCTTGAAGCCACATGCCGTCATCATCTTTGAGAAGCCCGATGGTATGAGCAAGCCTGACAACGCCTTTGATGCTGCTGGCAGGGATATAGGGTATGCCCATGTTGTGATCCAGGGTGATACCTGTCTCACTAGGATGGTTTTCACCAAGACCTACGATCATAGGGGCTATAAGCTTGGCGGTTATTACGATCTTCTCGTATCCTGCTGAATAATATCTTTCACAGACATTGACCTGATCGAATTGTCTTTTTTTCAAAAGATCCTTGGATGAAGAACATAGATTGTCATATTTTCTTATCCATTCTTCCCTGCTCTTGTCACCCTTGTCTTTTGTATCCTTCTTATTCGTTAAGAATACCTTGAATGTATTATCATCAACCTCAATAAACTTGTTCAAATACAGTCCAAAGTTGCCTTTTAATATGCCCGAAAAACAATCTTTGGCTTCTTTATGAATGGGTATCATGATATCCCCCCTAAAGTCCGGCATTGGCATAGCGTTTCACCCATTCGAGCAGTTTCAGGGTTTCTTTTTGGGCGTTGAGATATTTGGACTGTTCCATTTCAGATATCTTTTCTACGAAATCTTTTTCGCCATGAGAATCTACGTTATTTACCACATTGAGCCATGCCTGAATGATATCAAACATGGTTTTATGTGTATCTGATCCCTTGGCAAGGAGAAACGCCATGCTTTGGCCCAGGCCATTCTGCAGTATCATGGCAGGCATGCCTGCGGAAAAAGGCTTGAATTTATCCTTTAAATTATTTGGTATTTCACATACCTTATTCAGTGCAAAGGCTGATCTTTGTTGTCCCAGCGTATTCATTTGCCACCCCCTATCCATTCGATTCGGCACATGCCCCTAGGGTGGCGTCACCGCCGATCTGCATGAAATCGCTTATCACCTCTTTCAGCTTGTTCCTGATGGTTTCTGCCTGCAAATGGTTATCAAGCCCTCCCTGACCAAAGCCTACAATTGAATAAAGTAGTGAATCAGCAGGGAGTAATTCCTCATATCGAAGTGCACCAGTTGCCGCTGTGCCAGTTTCTTCATCTATCCTGATCTGCGTCTGGACCTCGGTGCAGGTCGAAATACAGTAATCATACATTTCATCACTTATGATCAAAAACCGCTCAAGCTCTGTAAAGTTTTCACTGATAAAATCAATCGTGACAGGGACAGGGGTAACCTCGACCATCGCATCTTCAAGGAGAACCTTACCTTTCAGATCACCATTCAGGCACAGGGCGTTACCTTCTTGAATATTACGACAGTCATCAATACCTGTGATGCCATTTTGCTTCATCATCCTGAGGTCCCTGTCCAGACGTTCAAGCACGGCAGGGCAGGTGACCCACACAAAAGGTGCGATATTGGAACGTACAGGAAAGGCAAAGAGCTTTGCATCAGATACGGATATGGCGCCGGGGCAGGACTTTTTCTCCGTGGCACCATTATCCTCCAGTACTTCGTATTTCTCGGTTCCGAAGATGATGTCTTCAAGTTCATTATCCCCATGTTTTAGATCTTGGTTTTCAATAAAATCTCTGAAGTGCGCCCTTAACGCCCCCTTGACCCCGGATGCCTGTATATGGGGCCAATTTGTATGTCTTTCACGCTGGATGGGCAGGTCAACTGCGCCAGTGGACATACCGCTTCCTGCATGAACCGGAGCAACCGCATAAAATTTCAACATCTCCCAATCTTCTTTTTTAAACATTCTTTCCTCCCTTATATCTGAATGGAATCTGTTCTTATCTGTGAATTGAATACCGAGCCTGACGGATAATATCCCTTCAGGGGTTTGTGAAACCCTTTTTTCATATCCCAGCCCCCTGCATAGATGGTCTTGCCTGTGGCAACAAGTGCATCTGTATACTCTTTTTTCGCCCCGACCGGGCTAAGGCTCATGAAAAGACCCGAACCGCCTTGATGCAGGTTTATATCTTCAATCTGCGAATAGGGCCCGAATTTTTTTTCTCCGCCCAGTTGAAGAACACCCTCCTTATCAATAGGCAGATCCCGATCTATGCCAAAAACTATCTGTACCCCTGGCATCAACCGGTAATGGGTAAATGAATACAAATGTCCTTTTTTTGCCACCCGGTAATTTTCTTCAAGCGCAATCCCGGTATGCGGCTCACTTACATATAAGATGTTCATATCATTAATAATAAAAGGGGTATCTGCCGAGGGTGATTCTTTTTTATTATAAAGGGTTATAGGGCCATCAATGGGAAAAACAATAAGATCTGCTGATATCCACATGCCGCCCATGGGTTTCAGGTTTGCATCCTGACTGCATGCCCATCTCTGTGATTCTTTTGCCGAGGTATTTATCCGGATATTGCCCAATTCCAGGTCATTGATTGAACAGGATTTGTATATCCTCAATTCTTTTTCTTTACCCTCATGTTTATCTTCAAGCTCTTTGCTGTCCTCGATATACCAGGTGTATGGTGCAGGGATGACCGATCTGCCATTGATAGTGAATACAGGACCGATCACATGGAAAGGGGCATTTTTATCAGCAGGGCCGATTGCCTCAATGATTTCCATAGCCGTACCGCTGTTGCTGTAATAGTCTTTAATACTGATATTATTTTGCCTCAAGACCAGTGTCCGCAGGGCACCTTGTATGGTAGAAGGCCTTGGCGGAAATATTGATGCAGCGGTGTGGTCAAGGCCTGCCTTCATGGGTGTTGCCCCCTTGAAGAACAGGGTATCGACCGGTTCAAATGCATACCACTTTATCATGCATCACCTCCTTTTCGGTTGGCGAAATCCGCCACAATAAGGCCCTCGGGATTGAATAGCCAGGTTTTTTCATGTTTCGGCTTTCGCACGATCAGACCGGCGATCATCCTTGAGACTTCATCAAGCTTTTCGTTTTTTTCTTTATCGTTGCCTTTGAATTTCACAGAGCGTTCTACCTGCAACCTTACCAATGCGGTTGCATCCTCGATCACTTTATCTAGAGGCCCTTCCTTAATGGCATTGAAACCATCTTTGAACTGGGAAAATTTATAGATCAAGGATCTGCTCAACGTTTCATCTTTACTTAAAACATCCCTTCCTATATTCAGGAACGAATCCCATAGGGGTTTATCATTAAACGGATTTTTCTCGTCCCATTTTGCCATGAAATACCTGGAACCCCCTGATCGTTTTCTCAACTCTATCGCACAGGCATCCCGTTTACATTTTCCCTTTGCGTATGTTTCCAGCACATGCTGGCCCCGGGCTATCATTACAGACAATGGTTCCTTGTGATGGCAGAAAAGGATACCTGCCGAGATGGTGCAGCCCTTTCCCATGTGTATGGACAATTTTCCCGGGCCAAGGGTAAACCCGTTTTTGACATCCTCGGGCATTCCATCCTTGTCAGACGATATGTATTTGAATTCCGACCGGTAATAGTCCCTGATCTGCCTGGCTGCTTTAAGGGCACTGCTTGTTGGCATGACCGCGCAGACATCGTCTCCACCGGCATAGATGAGCCTGCCCCTATTTTCACGTATAATCCGGGATACCCCGTGGATGGCAAAATCACCCAAGGCCTCGCTTATGGCCGCATGTATATCAGAGGACAGCAGGCGTTTTTTCTTGAACAGCTTGATCCACTGCTCCCTGTATTTTTTATCAAATCCAGGATTGCTCATCCTTTCCACAATCTCAGGGTGCATGGCAGAACCCCATGTAGAGGATATCTTCTCGCCGCTGACCAGTTTGCCCATATGGTCGCCATCCATAACAAGGATGGCATAATATTTATCACGGTCCATCAGCTTGTAATTTTTGAGCAATCCTTTAATTATGCCGAGCTTGCCCGCATCTTCAATTCCGGCTTCTGTGTCGGGCATCTCAGTATCTAACTGATGGACGCATTGAGCCACATCCTCTTGTGATATTTTGTTGTTTTCGAGTTCTTTGTGTTTTTCTTCTGGCAAACGTTGCCAGTAATCGCTGATAGCCATGCCCGTTGTGGATGGGAAGCTCGAATTTTTAAATGTATGGTGAAGTATGTGGTTTCTGTCGTTTTCCAGCACCTTGTGTGCAATACGTTTTATCATGCATATCGAACAGAGCCTTTCATTTTCACGAAAGTTTGTCTTGCCCGCTGGCCATTTATCAATGAACGTTTCCCAGAATTCACTAATGTGTTTTTTATATTGTGCGGTACTTTCACCCTCATGGTAAGGATAATGGAGGACCTCAAATTCACCGCACAGGTGACATTTCTGGCCGGGTTCTTCCTTTCTTTTAATGGGTCTGTATGCCTTTGTGGAGGCAAGTGATGCCTGAACAAGACCATGACTTACCTGGTACAGGGTGCCGATACCGGACTTGTCCCAGGTGGGCTTGTCCTTTATGATTTCATTGAATTTTTTAAGCACACAATAAGGATATTCATAGGCATCCTTGCGCATGAGCCTTTTGATGTACTCTTCATCTGTATTTTCAACCATACCTGTGGCGGCCCATTGGATATCCCAGAATTCGCTGTTCTGTCTGGCAAACAATCCGGAGATATATTCCTTGATCTCGGGGTCGACATCATCCTTCAGGACATCAAAGATCTTCTTACGCACTGCCTCTGCGAGGTCTGTCCATGCACCCCGGATAGCGTTTGCTACCTGTTCGGCGATCTCGTCGGCCTTGTCGAGAGGGATCAAAAAAAGGAACTTGTTCGGCAGCGATGCGATCCTGTCATTGTCTTTACTGCTAAGATAGCCAGGCAGGGGGATTGCCCATTCTTTTTGGAGGTATCTGTTAACCAGGGGCTGGTCTATGAGCGATGGATAAATGACATGGTCCGGCCCGAGATTTTCCATTACCCACTTGATTCCCTCAAAACTTAGCCATGAGAGCAGGACAGAGCCGGTCCAGTAATCACGCAACTTTCTTGCCTTTGCAATAAAAGGCTGGACCGGGGTTATGCTGAATACCATAAGCCCGATCTTTCTATCTTTTGATAGATTCACGCACGAGTTAATGGCACTTACCATGCCGTTATGCTGCCAGATGGAATGATCAGGAAAGCGGCTGTCCGCAGGCAGTCTGTGCCACAGAGCACCGAGATCTGCCACATTATCTTCCGCCAGTTTTCCCCTCAATATGAGATGAGTGTATAGGAAACGGGCAAAGGCGAAATCCCGCGGGTTATTTTCATATATCTTCTCATTCGACAATCCACCGCTGCCCGGTTTCATGCCGATATTTCCCTTAAGATATTCTTCAATGCCCTTATTCACATAGTCTGCAAAGGCGTCGGACTTGAGATTGGTCTTAGGCAGTTTGATTCTGACTGGATCCACCTCTGATATGGCATGAGTCAATATAGGGTACTTAAAATAATCAATAGACCCGTCCTTGTTCTTATCCTCGCTATAAGTTGGCACCTGCCCCCTTTGAAGACCAGCTGCCATGCCATCGGCCTTCTTCCATTGTTCATCATTGGTATACTCGGCAATGCCATAGACCTTTTTAAGTCTACCGGCCCGTGCCTCATGTCCCTTTATATGAAAAACCTTGTCAAAGGGATCATGCAGGTATGCCTCCAGCTTGTCGATCCAATAGGTTTCGTCTGGTTTAATCATGAACGGTCTCCTCTACTTTTCAACTCCAATTCTTTATTCAGCGAATTGCATGCATCTAGATATTCAATCAGCTTTTTTTCACTGAAATCTTTTCTGCCAGCCAGATATTTATAGGGCATGTATAGTATCTGTCCTTTATACCCGCCACCTTCTTTCCCAACGTGAAGGAAGTATGGCTTGGCATGACGTTCCAAAGGGGCCTTGTTTTCTTTTGAATCCATAAGGGGTGCAGATATATAAGAACGTTTCGAAAATCGATGCCTGTTTTCCAGTGACAGTCTGGCATCTTTATAAGCAAAGCCCAGTTCTGCGAGGGCATCATGCCAGGTATTATGTTCACTAAACTCAAAACATCGGGTTTCTTTTGTAATTGCGGGGAAAGGTGCCAGTTGTTGTTGGCTGGAAATCTTTTCTTTTTCCAGATTGTCTATATACACACCCCCATATCCGTTTCTGTTCCTGGATCCCAGGCCTCCATAATGAACCAACAAACTGAAGGCCCTGATTATTTCGTCTTTATTATTAGATTTTTTGTCGTTGAAAATTAGAGTAATTTTGAAACGACTTTCAGGTTCTATTCTGTCTCTTACAAACTCATTCTTCTGCTTCAACCCATATGCAAGGTAATCCAATATATTCAGGCTGTGTCCCTTGACTGAGTATGGATGACTGGGAAATTTCCTTGTCTGTTCATATTTTACGTGTTCATCTTCAGTATGGATTGAGACACAGGATTTATTTGTTTCAGCAGAGCCAAAGATATGGTTTTCTTTTTCTCTTAATGCAACAGCATCTTCAATTCTAGATGCAGCCCTCCACCAAAACCTTAAGAGCCCCTTTAATGATGCTGAACGTAGTTCTGCAGTCTTCTGATCCGCCCCACCTAGAAACATAGGGGTTATGACCTCGACATCAAACTCCATTCTTTCCTGTCCATAATACCGGGAGATATTAAACGCCATAATTTCCTCCTCTTACACTACTCATTCAAAATATCCCACATGTACCGGCTCTTATCAACCGGTGCAACGTTGCAATTTATGCCCGGGTCTCTTAGTGCATTCCTCATTCCAGCTTGACTGGTCCGATCAGGTCCCTTTATTTACAATAATAATCTCTTTCATTACTTCGTCAAGTCCTGCTTGGCGTCAAAATATATCATCCTTATCCTGTCGCGATCGATCCTCAGGCCGTATTTCGTATCAGGGCGTTTACCTGCTGATTCGATAGCCAACTCCGGGAGTGAGTAGAGACCAAAACCTCTTTCGAGGTCTTTTCTTATCTTGGCTTTATAAGAGTTAAAATTTTCCGCATCCAGCCCAAGGATCCCAGTCTCACTCATCCCCACAGATTCTCTGCCCCTTGATATATCTTTATACAGCTTCGCAATTTGTTCTTTCCTATCAAGTATATTCTGTATGCTGAGATAGCAGTCTGAGCAGGCACGGCAGCTGATGCCTTTCGTGCAGTCTTTCTTCTCCAAGGCAAAAAAGGTATAAAGAGCAAGTCGGGCAGGCATTATGTCAATTTCGTGCCCCTTGTAATCAATGGTCGCAGTGGTAAGATCAATGGTCAAGAAAGAGGGGCATTCCCTGACAAGAGAGAGCATGAGCGTAGCAGGATCTTTTGGTTCGCTCAGCATGGTGTCCGAGAGCTGTTTTCTGATAGAGACAAAAGGGATGGGAACCAGTTTGATTTCGGCGTAACGGGTCTCCTTTACATAGGGTTGCCCATCGCTATCTTTCAGCTCAATAGGGACGGAGACCTTGGGCAGGTAATAAAAATTACGGCTGTTTTCAAATCCCGGTGAGACCAGGACATGGTAAATGCGATCCTGGGGCCTGCCATAGAACTGGGCAGCAACCATGAGGCATGCACTCATGGTCTTACGGCCTCCGGCGATAGAGAAAAAGACAGCGGTATCCGGATCGTTGGTCAATTGAAAAGTTAACTCCAGGCATTTTTTGAGCAACCACTCGTTTTCCTCTTCACCTGCAATATCAAGGACTTCCGTGCCATTATTGTCTTTGACAGTGTGTATATGATCAAACCCGAATGCGATGGAAGCAGGGTCAATGCCATACTCATCGAGATAGTGATAATACATGCCATCTTTAGGCGAAAGGAGATAGGCGTTAATCATCTCCTTACCAGAACGGGTAGTAATAATATGAATGACATCTACCTTCCTGCCTTGCTGATGAATGGCAAAAAGGGTTTCTGTGATTACCTGCGGGCTTAAGCCCACCACGGCAAGAAGGATGTTTCTCATGATGCCATCCTCATTTTTATCTTCCCAAGGCCAAAGGTGGTCTGCTTGCCAAGGTGAACCTTCTTGCAGAATCGCAAGAGTGGAATAAACTCAGTAAGGTCGCCGGAATAGGCAACCTTTCCCGTAATGCCTCCCATGAACATCTCTTGGTCCTGTTTGCTGGAGTATCTTTTCCAATCGAACCATCTGAGGGATGAGGCGTTTATCGAGACAGCCTTCGCACGTTCTACAAGACCACGGTAGTCGATGTTCGGCAGACCCTTACCGAAATGTTGGCTAAGAGAAGATGTCCGTCTGAGCATGGCCCTGGTCAGGACATGAAAGGGCATCGTTGCCTCAAGGCGGTTTTCATACTTGACCCTTAAGGGTGTTACCAGTGAAAGTTCGAGGCCATTTACCGATTTATCTTTATCGGGCTTTAGCCCATCTAGGGTTAAAGGCTCAGTAAATACCCCTTCCTTAATTTTACCATCCTCACTGCGGTAGACGATATTCCCATTGACGGATACATCCTCTAAAGAAAATGAAGGCCTTTTCCCTCCAATTCGCTTTCCTATACCTATCTTCTCCATTTTATCAAAGGCATAGATAAAATAAGGGAGATACTCATTTGCCTTGCCGAAGAGGATCAGGGTAAAGCTAAAAGGATCTCCTTTGCTATAATTAGTCGTGGTATCGTCAGGTGGTTCAATTACATAGGGATGTGGAGGGGAAACTACTCGCGGGTTTTCACCGATTTTATCTGGCCAGGCCTGCGATTCAAAGACAAGGGCGTAAACACATTGTGATCGCAAGATACAATCTGCACAGTCTTGTCTTTTTAGTACGCAGACCAATCTTTTTAGGGCGTGGCCAAACACGCCCCTGAAGGTAGAGCCCTTATATTCCGGAAGAATGGCATCGTCTTCAAATATACAGGAGAAAGTATATCTTCCATATAACATCAACTATTCCCCTTGCTGTTATGGAACAAGGCGCTTTTCCGGGAGATATGGCACAAAAGCAATTTAATAAAAGCATCCATATGATGAGATCTCCTTCAAAATATTTTCCATAGCAATTCCATAGCAGTCTTAGCAGCAGACTTTTTTGGAAGTCATTTAATATATTATAGCCGAATTAACATGTTATTACAATAAGAAATCCCAATCATGTTTTGATCTTGGCAGGATATATTCAATTTTGAGTGTAATGAATGCGCCACCAGAAAGGAATGGGATTCAATATACACTGAATCTAAAGATTGAAGAGAGATAGATACTACTAAATGTATATTATAGGATTGAGCTCACTACTCCACGATTCAAGATCCAGCCCCCTCTTTTTCCGCCCAAAGCGCATCGCGCAGGCCTGAAGTGCGTCTGGTCCTCCGCGAGAGGCCTTTACGCAGCACATCTGCTCTCATCCATAGATCAAGATCCTTTTTTGCCCTGGTAATCCCCGTGTATATAAGTTCCCTGGTCAATACAGGAGAATCTTTCTCAGGCAAGATCAGCAAGACCTTATCAAACTCCGAGCCCTGGCTCTTGTGTACTGTCATGGCGTATACTGTTTCATGCTCGGGCAGCCTCGATGGGGATATCTTCTTTATCTTCCCACCCGCAGCAGGAAAGAATGCCCTCATGTCATTTGCCTCGGGGTCATGAAGGATGATCCCGACATCGCCGTTGAAGAGCTTAAGATCATAGTCATTTCTGGTTATAAGAATGGGCCTGCCATGATAGTTTGCCCCCTTTGGATGAATAAGTTTCTCTTCAGCAAGTATGCCCTCTATCAGGAGGTTTATACCCTCCACCCCGTATGGCCCCTTCCTGAGCGCACACAGCGCCCTGAAGGAGTTAAGCAGCTCAAAGCGCTCGTCAATATGCCTGGCCTGCAGATATGGCCTGTAGGTCTTAGTCACCTTTTCTTTCAGTGCATGTCTCAGGTCCTCACGGCTCGGGCCCTCGGTTGTGTGTATATCCCGTCTCTCACCTGACTTGAGTATGTTAATACATCTCTTAGCATCACCTTCATTAACAGCAATGCTCAACTCCCTGATGCCGCTATCAGGGCTGAACCGGTAGGTCTTTAGGAGTTCGACTATGGAGTCCTGAAATCTTGAAGGTCCTTGCCCTTCTATCTCATAACCGGTGATCTCCTGAATAAAAGATCTGAAACTTGAGGAATAGGCATGTCTCATCCCTGTATCGCATATGTCTCCAAGGACATAGCCTGCCTCAACCGATGCGAGCTGATCCTTGTCACCCAGCAGGATGAGCCGGGAATCATCTTTAAGGGACTCGACCAGTTTTGACATGAGGGATAAGTCCACCATGGAGGCCTCATCTACTACCACCACATCGTGGGGCAGAGGATTTTTGATATTATGCCTGAAATAAACAGAGCCGTATCGAACACCGAGCAGGCGATGTATGGTGAATCCGGCATCCGGCATTGCGTCCCTGACCTCTGCTGTTATATCAAGGTGAGCCGCCTCTTCCTGCACCGCCTCCTGAAGCCGGTCTGCGGCCTTTCCGGTAGGGGCGCAAAGGGCTATACGCAGCTTGATATCCTGTTCAAGAAGCAACGCCAGTATCCTTGCCACTGTGGTGGTCTTTCCTGTGCCAGGGCCACCTGAGATCACACATAGGCCGCTTGCCAGGGTAACAGCAGCCGCGACCTTCTGCCAGTTAATCTCTTTCGTATCTCCCGGAAAAATTCTGGAGATGCCCTCAGTGAGAAGTTTTGGATCGATCTTTATTTTCCGGTGAGATAAGTCAATAAGTCTCTCTGAGAGGTTTCTCTCATACTCCCAGTAGCGCCGCAGATAAAGCCTGTATGAATCATCGAGAATCATTGGAGTATATTCACCGGGAGAACCCACCACAGGGCTATCTTTAAGCTGTTGGCTCCACTCTTCAAGGGCAGGGCAGATTATGGAGGATGTATCGGTTTCATCCTGCGCCATGGGTTTGCCGGCAGACTCCCTGAGATCAAGGCATATATGCCCCTCGCGGATATGCCTGCTGAGTAAGGCAGCCGCCAGCCATACCCCATCGGCATCATGGCTGGAGAGGGACTTCATATAATCTGCAAAATGTATATCGATCTTCTCGAGGGCCCCGGGATCAACCCCTGCCGGGATCCCGGAAGCGTCAATAATCAATCTGCGCACCTGTCATTTCCTCTTTCGGGGTCAGGTCTTCAAACTTGACATAATCATGCTTGTGTCAAGTTTGAAGACCTGACCCCATCTATGAGGGCCTCTATGATGTCCTTGCTTGGCCTTGCCCGGAATATGCCGTAGTCCGACCCTATGGCCGGGTCCACACCCCGCAGGAATATATAGTATACCCCACCGAAATGCTCATCATACTTATAACCCTTAAATCTCACCTTCAAATACTGGTTCAGGGCCACTGTGTACAAATGATACTGCAGTATATAGTAGTGGCTCTTCATCATCTCCATTAACGCCTGCTGGTTATAGTCTTCCACCCGGGAGCCCAGGTAATTTGATTTCCAGTCAATGAGGTAAAAACGCCCGTCAAAAGAGAAAACCAGGTCCATGAAGCCCCTCATAAAGCCCTGGGCAGGTTCAAAATGCAGATCTCCTATCATCTCGGGGAAGCCCCCGGGCACTTCATGGGGAGAAAATTCCGCGAAGATTCCCTTAAGACCCTCTCTTGAAATGGTCTTGAGCGGGAACCAAAATTCAAGTTCGTTAAATCTGTCTTCAGGCCTTATCCTGGAAAGCGTAAGGGCCCTTCGGTCTTTGCCCAGGGGTGAGTCAAGCACCTTTTTCACCATGTCGAACACGGCATCCTTCCACCTGGCCTCAAACCCGTACTGATCAAGGATTTCAGCTATAAGTCCCCTTTTCGAGGAATCTTCTGCGGTAAAATCCAGGAGCTCGAATACCTTATGCAGCATAGTCCCCGGACGCGCGCCCCTGGGGAAGCTGAATATGTCCGCCCTATCGATCTCCTCTTTGGCCTCTGCCTTAACTGGCATAAGATAGAGGGCATCATGGTCTGCTGCATCCGTGAGTTGAGAAATGCCTGAAGCCAGCGATGAGAAACTGGATATTCCCCATGAACGCTCAATCCTCCCTTCAAACTCCCTGCAGGAAAGGGTTGTCTCCTTCCTTGAAGCAGGCATATATCGAGAAGGCACGCCCCAGGGAAGGTCTTCCCTAAAGATATGTGCCCCCTTAACATTTGCCAGGGCATCCAGATCCTTCAGCATCTCCTCGTCGCCAAGATCCTTAATACACTGCATTGAGTCTAAGATATCCTGGCCTGGTCCGTTATGTTTGTGGTGCAGCAGATATGCGAGTGATGAGGTCTCTGATTTATTGATATTGCCCCAGACAAGATAGCACCTGTTCTCAGCCCGAGTCAGGGCCACATAGAGCAGCCTCATATTTTCTGCAAGCTGCTCTTTTTCTGCAATCTTGCTGTTGGCTTCCCTGTTACCTGAGCCAAGATCCAGGGTATATGCATTATCATTCGCTTCGTCGTGAAAGCTGAAATTGTCTTTATCCCGAAGCTTAGAGTCACCCCAGTTAAATGGGCAGAACACAATTGGGTATTCAAGCCCCTTACTCTTATGTATGGTCACTATCTTTACTGCATCCCCATCACTTTCAAGTCTGAGCTGATATTCTTCAGGCCGGGTTAGCATCGTGTCCCTCTGTTCTGAGAGCCATTTGAGAAGATGTGTTATACCAAGTCTTTTTTCTATAGCCGCCCCGCCTAAAAGTTCAGAGATATGAAGAATATTGGTAAGTGTTCTCTCTCCGCCCGGAAAGGCAAGGAGGGAGGATCTTACCTCGTTTTCCACCATAAACCGTCTGAACATATAGATAAACCCATATCGTTCCCAAAGGTCATGATAGTCCATGAACCTCTCGATAAGCTCTTCGCCCTTTTGTTCATTCCCTATGATGTCCTCAATATCCCTGCTGTTATTGCCCATTATCCTGGTCGTAAGGGCAGACCTTATCAGCCCTGACCTGGCTGGTTCAGCAATGGCGTTTAGCACCATCTCCATCTCCAGGGCTTCCCTGCTGTCAAAGACATCCTCATCAGAGTAGAGCACACATGGGATATTGAAGGAACTCAAGATGTCCCTCATCTTTCTTGCCTGGGGATGGGATCTTACCAGGACGGCAATATCCTTGGGTTCAACGGGCTTATCCCCTATTAACGCCTTGCCGCGGCCTCCTGATTCAAGCAGCCGTGATATCTCTGCGGCGACACCGCGCACAATTCTACTGCCGGCATCAGAGACATTCATGTGAGGTTTGCCAACAGAGGGCAGGAACCACAGCTTAAAGGGAAAACCCTCAACTTCTCTGAGTTCTTTTCTTTCCTTTTTATCTGCCCCGGCTACCTTCTCAAAGCCTATTCTCTCATATACAAAGGGCACTTTTGCCCGTGAGAACATAGTATTGACGGCATCTATCAGGCCCGGCTCAGAGCGCCAGTTCGTCTTCAGTGTGCGTCTGTTATCAGGATTGACATCTCCTGATGCCTTCATGTAGGTAAAGATATCCGCCCCCCGAAAACTGTAAATGGCCTGCTTCGGGTCTCCTATCAGAAACAGGGCGCCATCAGAGAATATGGTCCTGAATATCTCATACTGCACAGGGTCTGTGTCCTGAAACTCATCAATCAGCGCCGCAGAAAACTTCTGCCTTACAGCCCTGACCAGCGCCTCACCGTGCATGGAGGCAAGGGCATCCCGCATATTCACAAGCAGATCATCAAAGTGCAAAAGCCCCATCTTTTCCTTTTTCTTTGGAAGCTCGGCATGTACATACTCAAACAGTTCCCTCTTGAGCCATATAAGGTGGCGGTCCATTTCTTCCTGGAGTGTGTTCGCCTTTTTTGCGAAATCATCACACATGTCAAAAAATATGTGCCGGGGCGGGTCAAAGCCTTTCTTCACTGATGATCCCAGTTTTGTAGAGGTAAATTTCACAAAATTTTCAAACAGGGGCAGCTCACTGCTCCCATATGCCATATAGCGGTCCATTTCCTCAATCCAGTTGGGTATGCTTTCTTTCTTGTAGCTGCTTTTGTACAGGCCATTGTCGTTCAGGAGTATATCTTCAACCTCTTTCTTCACTTTAGGCCATTTGTCTCTTAACTCCTCAAATGCCCGGGAGAATGACTGCAATAATTCATCGAGCCGAGGCCTTTGAATCTCCGGAATTATCATTGAATCCAGACTTGCCTTCTTCAGCAGATCGAGGAAGAACCGGACTGTATAACCTTTATTTAAGGCATAACTGACAAGCTTTGGCGGCATCTGGGTGTAAAAATGCAGTCTGTAGAAATCCTCCACGACCTCCTTTATAATATCCCTTTGGTCACTGATGATTTCGGCATCAAAATAGCTCCTGCTCTCAAATGACATCTCATGCAGCATCCTCTGGCAGAAACCGTGGATGGTAAAGATGGCTGCTTCGTCAAATCTCATAAGTGCATTTTTTAGACGCCTGATGGCCCCGGCACGGTCAGTAGCCCTTTTCACCAGACCATCGAGGATCTCATCATCGCTGCTGCCTGCCTCAAAGGCGACAAGGGCGGCCCTGATGTTTTTTCTTATCCTCTCCTTTAGCTCATTTGTTGCAGGCACAGTGAAGGTGACAACGAGAATCTCCTCGATGCCCATATCCTCTTCAAGCAGAAGCCTCAAGAATAGAAATGCAATGGTATAGGTCTTGCCTGTGCCTGCGCTCGCCTCGATCAGATGTGTCCCGTGAAGGGGGATATTGAGGATATCAAGCTCCTTCATAGCTTTTCCTCTCTGCCATTTTCAATAAGCGGACCGTAGATGCCAAGGGCAAGAGTTTCAAAGGCTTTATCCAGGGGGTCCAAACCATTGAAGCATATCTGGTAATAGATGTTGTCTTCTTCACCCTTATTGTAATCCGTGCTCTCCCAGGTGCTCCGGGCTTTTTTCATCGAATCCGCAGGAGATCTATCTATCTTTTTTTTACCTTTATCTGCGTAAGCCCAGGAAGTTCCAGGGAAGAAATGCAGGGGCATCATGAGACCTTCCCAGTATATATCTAAAAGTCCGGTAAGTATATCCATGCTGTTTTCCACTGGCCTAAACGACATCATATTATCTGAGCCGATATAAAAACTCTCCACCTCACCATCATTACAAATGGCATTCAGCGCCAGATGCTGTATCCATGTCCTCAGACGATCGATGCCCTTAATCTTTGCATGCCGGTAATCGACCAGGCGATATTTTCCATAGCACTTCAGATGTCCTGTTATGTTGAAGCCTTTTATCAGAAGATCTGCCTCCATGGGCATGACATCACGGCCATCGGTATACTTCTGAACCCTCTTTGCAAATAGATTAGTCTTGCCCAGGAGATCTTCGAAGAAACATGCACCCACATTGCCCTGAGGAATCTGCCCGCTTGCCCTGATCATGGAAAAGAGCTGTTTCATATCTCTACCATCCATTCTCTTCCGGACAATGTCCTGTCTTATCCCGTATTCCTCGAGTGCATCCGGATCAAAGGGCTCTACGTCTTCCACCCTCAAATGGGTTTGTTCTATCACAAGCCCAAGCCTCCTTCTAAGCAGGAACTCTGCGGGATTTCTAAAAAACTGACACAAGGTATCCACATTAATGGTCTTCCACTCGTCGCCCGGTGTTTCAAGGGGGGCGGGAATAAATATCAAGGGGGTCTTGTCCTCCTTGAGCAGGCTTTGGGCTGCAACCAGGTTTTCCATTGAGTAGCTAAAATATTTCCCGCCGGGCTTGAAATATTCAGGGCTGAATGCCTGAAGGCGGTGCATGGTAAGCACATGATCACTCACATTTAAGTTGTCATCGATAATAAAGGCCTTGTCTATGTAATCAAGGAGCTCGCTCACCAGAACAGAGGGCTGTATTATGGTGTTATCAGTAATACTCTGGCCCACATAGCTTATATAAAGGATGTCCCTCGCAGAAATTATGGCCTCCAAAAACAGGTAGAGGTCGTCATCCCTCTTTGAGCGGTCTCCCTTCATTGGATTCCTTGATATAAGATCAAAGCCTATTACCTTTTGCTGACGGGGATACGCATCATGGTTCATGCCGAGCATACAGATGACCTTAAATGGAATGCTTCTCATGGGAAGCATGGAACAGAATGTCATGCCTGATGCCATAAATCTGCCCGGGTCCATGATGCCGCCGAAATAATCACTAAGACAGGCCCTCATGACATCCACACCTACCACTCCGTCATAGCCGGATATCTTTTTCAGTTCGGTAAGGCGTTTCAAAGTGGTTCTCAATTGATGGAGGTGAGGTTCTGAAGATTCATCCGCCTCGAATAGATTATCAAGCATCTCAAGCAGCAGCTCAGACCATGCATCAAGGTTGCGCGGCCTTTCCAGTAACCCCACATAATGAAAAAGCATTGAAATAAATTCCAGAAACCTGCCGAGCATGACAGACCTCTCACCTTCTATATCATCATAGGCAAGAATGCCATCAAACATATTCTCTTCCCCTGCCTTCATGGCATAGCCCAGGAGGAGTCTGTCCCGGCCGGCCTTCCAGGTGTTTTCATCAAACCCGGGAAGACCCATCTCTGCCCTGCTGCCGGCGTCGATACCCCAGCGGATGTTTGTCTCTTCGATCCAGTGCTGGATGAGGGACAGGTCTTCTTCCTCAATCCCGAATTTCTTTCTCACCGGGCCGGACTCAAGCAAGGTAAGCACCTTGGAAGCGCCAAGCCTGCTCCCTGCCAGGTTTAGAACAAGTTCGAAGACATCGACAATATTGCTTTGCCTCTTCAAGGTTCTATCCGCGATGCTGAACGGTATGTATCCGGCATCGGTATGACGAGGCACATCGAATACAGCATGGATATATGGGGCATAAACTTCAATATCAGGCGCCATGATGAGTATATCCTCGGGACGGAGGTCATCATGCTCATCAAACATGGCAAGAAGATTGTCGTAGAGCGCCTCGATCTCCCTCATGGGGCTGTGGCATGAATGAATCTGCACAGATCTGTCGTCATGGCTTACCGCATTCTTGCCCCCATCTCCTCCCTCACGCAGGTTGAGTATATCGCCCTGTATCCATCCGAGCATATTCTTAGAAGACACATCCACAAAGTGTTCATGCTCCTCATTATCCATGGATTGCAGTGCATCAAAAAAGAACCTTCCCTGAGATCCCATGGATGCAAGGAGGCTGTTGCCCTTTTCAAGATAGAGGTCTTCTTCTCCTGCGCCTCCATGCTTAATAGAGATCCTGTCGATCTCCCTTTCTGAGCAGATATCACCCCAGAATTCTTTGCATGGGTTCATGAGAAAGAGATTCACTTCAGTAATCCTTGAGAGCGCGTAAAATATCTCAAGGTGGAAGGGTGGGAGATATGATATCCCGAATATGGATATCCTCTCAGGCAGGTTTGCGCCACCGGTTGAAGAAAGGCCCTTCAGGAATGTTTGCTTAAGGGCTGCGCGGTGCTCTCCTTCATGGCCGTCTGCAAGGGTCTTCCACAACACGGACTGCCAGTATTCGATGTCTTTGTCCTCTTTGGAATATTTGTGCTTTCCCTTTTCCCAAATAGATACCATGTCAGGACGGAAGATCACATATTGATCAAATGTATCGGCAAGACGCGACGATAGCTGATAGAGTTTCAGCCCGGTTGTGTCATTATCGATGTAGTATTTAAGCTTCTCGAAGCCGTGAACCTCGATAAGATCAGGAAGCATCTTCATGATCCTCCACGCCATAACATCAACATCAAAGACTGTCTCGTCTGGCACATCAGGGAGCGCCAGATTAAATACCTCATGCACCATGGCATTGGGAAAAGGAAAACGATAGTTGGCGCATATCCCGTGAAAATCTGCAAGCTTAAGAGATAGCCAGCGCTCCATACCAAAGCTCTGGACCACTATGATCTCACTGGTCATAGGGGAGGAAAGAGGCGTTTCCAGTAGGCAGGCCAGTTCCCGGGCCAGCATTTCAAGTTTATTGCTTACATATACCTTCAGTCCGGGCACGGCATCTCCATAACAGATTATTAATTATTCATTATATCACATCAACCCTGTCGAGAAATGGTTTTTTTGAACAGGGATCAGACTGGCCCCCTTCTGAGGGGATTTTTTCCTGCTCCCTATTTATTCCCCCCTCGAGGGGGGAGGAGGGGGGTGTTACATGTCAATGACATCCCCCTAACCCCCTTCAAAGGGGGATTTTTTCCTGCTCCCTATTTATTCCCCCCTCGAGGGGGGAGGAGGGGGGTGTTACATGTCAATGACATCCCCCTTCAAAGGGGGATTTTCTCTTAATCCCCTCAGAGTTAATAAGCTCTCTATGGGCTAAAATTGATAAACTCGTAAAAAGCTCCGCTATGCCGACGCGTCGGCATTATAATGGAAACGAACTTGCATAATGTGTCATTTCGAACATCTCAATAACTTGTCATTTCGAACGAGTGTGAGAAATCTAAGATTTCTCGTCGTTGCACTCCTCGAAATGACAGAAAGGGTGCTCGAAATGACAGACATAAAAAAAGAATTTCTCCGGCTTGTTACAGCTCAGTTACTTGGAAGTCCAAAAATACCGTTTTCCGTCTCCAGAAGAAACAATCAAAGCCATTATGGAAGATGCCCTGCCAAGTGAGCAGGCCTTTTCTGAAAATAGGGTTTACATAACAAATTTTTTGATTGATAGTGGAGGGCGATGGTTATTGCCCATGATATATAGAGTGGAAAATGCGATCAAAACTTTATTTATTGCAACTAACGAAATCCAGGATCTTTCTGTGTTGAGAAATGCATCCAGAAAATTGGTGAAAATTGAACTCAGCTTGGCTGACAATATTCCCGTAGCATAAATAAAAAAGTATGAAAATAAATGAATTTAATCATGTGTCAGCAAAGGATTGTCAATTGATTCTGATATGGGTAATCACTGGAAGGTTGCATATCATGCAGGCCGGTCAATGATCGAGTGCAGAGGTCGTTTGACAGCATTTTTGGATGAGGTAAAATGAAATTTAGTGGTATGGTGAAGGTTTTTCAGAAGGGAGAATATATATGAAAATGAAGTTCAAGTATTTTATCCCCTTGATAAGTTTCATGATTCCAACAATAGTAATTTCCACAATACTCTTTGTTATTGATGCACCACCACCTCCTGTCCAATTGGGTGGATTCATCGTCTTGTTAATTGCCGTTTGCGGCACCTACTATCTGGGTTTAAAGAAGGTGTTTGATGACATAACGGCGGGGTAAGATCAAGGCAATATCCAGGAGGCAGATCTTTATCCTGTCGTTGCAAATGCAATATGTCCCCTTAAGTGCAGAGCAAAAATGTCCCCTTTTTATGGCAAAAGGTTGTGATGCCATATAGACCCATGAGTATGATTGAGTTCCTTTTGTATGGGTTCTTTTGCGGTTGAGTGCTCTAATGGGTTTGATCAATGGGATGAACCCCTTAAGCAAGCTTTTGCCTCTTATCCGCAGCAAGAAATCGGGGAATCAAACCCAAGCCTTCTTGTCCGCCAGCTTGTCCGTCGAAGCTGAAAGCGAAGTCGGAAGCGGACGCGAAGGCGGACTGAAGGGGACATATTAGTTTTGCTAACACACCAGATCTTTTCTAGCTTGACTAGTACACCTTTTAAGGTAAATAATTGTATGTGTTTAATATTGAAACCATAAAGGAGGATTCATGTCAGGCAGACAAAGCAAGGTTATGACGGCCAAGGATGCGATTTCCAAATTTGTGCATGACGGGGATCATCTGATCATCGGAAACTATACAGTGGGGACATGTGCGGAGCTTGTCTTTGAAGTGATCAGGCAGGAAAAGAAGGATCTTGTCTTGTATTCCCAGTCAGGGGTGTTGGACGTGGAGATTCTTGTAGCCGGAGGTTGTGCTGACAGGCTTGTTAGCACCTACGTATATCGTGCAGGCGGCAAAAAGGGCGGATCAGCTGTTGAGAGGGCAATGAAGGCAGGCGCCCTTGAGATGGAGGATTATACGAATTTTGATTATAATGCCCGGCTGGTTGCGGGGATGCACGGGTTCACCTTTATGCAGGTCTTGGAAGGGGTTATAGCAACAGACCTGTTCAAGAAACGAACATTTATGGGGGATGATAAGTATAGGGTTATCAAGTGCCCTTATACCGGCAAAGATATTCTTACTGTGCCTGCTGCAAACCCGGATGTGTGCATTGTCCATGTACAGAGGGCAGATAGAGACGGTAATGCACAATACTGGGGTGCAATGGGCAGTGTTGCAGCCGCAGCGCTCTGCAGTAAGAAGATCATTGTTTCATGCGAGGAGATTGTGGAGCACGATGTCATACAATCAAGTCCGCACCTCACAATCATACCGGCATACAGGGTAAATGCAGTGGTGGAAGAGCCCTGGGGCGCCCATCCTACAGAGGTTTTAGGATATTATAATCTCGATCGCGTGATGTATGGCCTGTTTTTCATGGCAGATATGACAGGTGATGGTTTGAAGGCATGGATGGATGAATGGATATATGGATGCAATGATCGTGAGGCCTATCTTGACCATTATATAGAAAAATTTGGAGACAAAGCCCTGACTGGACTCAGGGCAAAATCTTATTACTCTGCGCCAGCAAATTACGGCGCTGCCTTTACTTCTTTATGGGATGAAGAGGGCAAAGAAAGGACTATGGGGATTACATTAGATGAGATGGAGAAGATTATGAAAGAGAGGGGGTTGCTTTATGAGTAAGCCTTATTCGTTAAATGAGCTGTTAATAATAGCATCAGCGAGAGAGATACAGGATTATGAAAATGTAATCTTAGGGGTGGGGCTACCCACAGCAGCAGGCGCCCTGGCAAAGGCCATGCATGCGCCAAATGTCACCCTTATGATGGAATCCGGCATAATTGACTTTGAACCTTTGGTCCCGCCAAATCACATAGCAGATGCGCATAGTTGCAGGGGATTTTCCTATGCTACCGACCTGTTTTCCGCCTTTACCATGACTTACAGAGGTTTTGTTGATGTATGCTTTCTTGGGGTTGCCCAGATAGATAAATACGGAAACCTCAATACAACCGTTATTGGGGATTACTACAAACCCACACTCAGGCTCCCGGGATCAGGAGGCGCTGCTGATTTCATATCGTATGCAAAAAGGACAGTACTTACTATGAGGGGAGGGAACTTTGTGGAGAAATTAGATTATTTAACATCGCCCGGTTACCTTGATGGAGGAGATTCCAGGGATAAATCAGGGTTGTTCCCCAAAGGTTCAGGGCCCAGCATGCTGATTACTACAAAGGGGATTTTCAGGTTTGACAAGGAAACCAGGGAAATGTATCTGGATCAGATCCACCCTAAGGCGAGGGTTGAGGATATTAAGAAAGATGTCCCATGGGATCTTAAGATTTCTCCTGACCTTAAGCAGACCTTACCTCCAACCGATGAGGAGATAAATTTTATCAGAAGGTTTGCACCTACTGAGGCTGTAGGAAGGGGTTTGATGATGGAACTGGGACTGAACTATGCTATAAAGAGGGCCCAGGAGAGAGGAAAGTGAGTATCTAGGGGTCAGATCTTTATCCTTGGCAAAGCCTTCAAATTTTCCGTTTTGTCAATGTCAATATGAAAGATCTGACCCCTTTTTGCTTTTTATTTATCTAATTCTTTTCTAACAGCCAGCCCAATCTTTTCTAACGAATATGGCTTTCTTACATAAGCCCCCGCGCCCAATCTTTGAGCCTCTTTGACACTTCCTGTCTCAGAGAATCCACTTGCAATTATGGCCTTCTGCCCGGGATGCAATTCGAGAATCCTTTTATATGTCTCGAGCCCATCAATTCCAGGATCCATAATCATATCTAACACAATGAGATCTACTGAATTGTCTTTCATGTAATCAATCGCGTCTTCACCGCTTGAAACCGATGTGACAGAATAACCCAGATTATTTAGCATTCCAGAGGCAATATCCCTCTGTTCTTCCATATCATCCACAACCAAGATTGACTCTCCCTTGCCTGTGTAATCTTCGATGGATACCAGGGATTCATCACTGGTCAGTCTTCTTTTGGTTACCGGAAAGTAGAGTGTGACTGTTGTCCCCTTTCCTTCCTGACTTTGAATATCAATGTAGCCTTTATGGTCTTTTACTGTTCCCCATACGACAGTCATGCCCAATCCTGTTCCGCTTCTTCCCATCGCCTTTTTCGTATAGAAAGGCTCAAATATCCTTTCCATATCCGACTGAGACATGCCTGATCCGGTATCAGAAACTGTAAGCATGGTATAATCACCTTTCTCTACATCCTCGTAACCACTAATTGGCATGTCAATATACCGGTTTTCTGTCGATATGGAAATCCCTCCCCCGGCAGGTGTAGCCTCAGCCGCATTAGAGACCAGATTCATCACAGTCTTGGATAGATGAACAGGAGAGCCCAGGATATTTAATAGATCTTTTTCAAGGTCTGTCTCCACTTGAACTCCCGGGTGGTATAATTTTAATTTTTCATATTCAGGGCTTTCTAAATATTCAGAAATGATATGATTCAGATTCACAATCTTTGTAATAGCAACCCCTCTTCTTGCCAGGGTCAATAAATCCTGTACAATAGTGGCTGCCATTTGCCCTGACTTTTGTATGGTTAAGATGGGCTTCCTCAAAGAGCTATCTTGTGGAAGCCCCATTAATAACAGCTCAGGATAACTTACAATACCAGCCAGGATATTATTGAGGTCATGAGCCACCCCCCCTGCAAGGGTTCCGAGGACCTCCATCTTTTGGGCATGCTGGAGCTGTTTTTCGAGCTTTTTGCGCTTGCTGATGTCCCTAACAGAAATAACACTTGCAGGCCGGCCTTCGTACATAAAGGGTGCATGGCTGATCTCTACTGCTATTTCTTTACCACCCTTAGCGGTCAGTTTTGTTTCATAAGTACCAGGGGGGGCATCTTTGGAAGAGTCATCGACTTGAATAGATATTAGATCTTTAAAGGGGATAGTCTTTAATTCATTGGAGCTATATCCTGTTAAAAATTCATGGCTTGGATTTGCGTATTGATGCATGCCATCCTGGATAATAGCGACTCCATCGTTTAAATGATCAGCTAGGGCCCTGTATTTTTCTTCAGAGTATTGCAGGCGTTTGTAGTTTAGAGCGCTGTTTATCGCCAATGCCACAAAACTGGCTACTATAGTGAACAGGTTTAAATCGTTGGGTTCAAAGACCCCCTTATTGGGGTGACTCAGTGTTAGTACCCCCAAGACAGTATCTTCGATAATTAAAGGCACTGAAATGAGTGTTCCTATTTTCACCTTTGTCTCTCTTCGCAAGGCATAAATATCGGACCGGGTCGCATCTTTGATCAGAACGGACTTCTTTTTAGCAACAGATTGTCCAGCGGCCCCTTCGCCAACGGCAAATGTATATCGAAGATCGTTTTTTGAAAAGATTTTCTTTACATCAATAAAATAGCTTTTGCCCTCCGGATCGATGGCGGCTATGAGAAAAAGCCGATTGGAGTCATGATCCATAAGCATTATTGAACAATTTCTAGCCATGGTATTTTTGATAGCGACTTCCATGATTGTTTGGCATACTCGTTTGAAATCATTGATATAGAGGAGTGATGTCCCTAATTCTCTAAGTATTGATAGCTGATTAAGCTTGTCCTCGAATTGATTATAGGCACTCCTGATATGTTCGAGCAGAAGCTGCTTTTCTCCATCCTGTAAGGTGGAGTCTTGTTTATGTTCGCCTTTATGTTTCATCTTTTTTATGTTAAGGCCTCCAAAAAATATTCGATTTGAGGGCGTTCAGCCTCCAATTCTTTGATCAATGTTATGATATCCTGGTCAGAGAATCTCAATCTTGCAATAATTTCCTCATCTTCTTCCACATTTTTGTTCCCGCTTTGACCAATGTCAGATTGATGACATATAAAATCTGCAGCGGTGACCATCATGGCCATATAAAGCTGTTTTTCTGGACACCCGAATTGACTGTGATGATAATGGACGGCATCGATAATATTTGGAGGAAAGTTCCATTGCTTCATAATGAGGCAGGCCATCTCTGCATGGTCTAGCCCTAATCTCTCTTTTTCTATTTTATATAGGGGGGCTTTAGCATCTGCCGCTTCTTTCAGTACTGCTGCATATTCTTTTGGGAAGTAGATACCAAAGATGATCTTTCCTATGTCGTGGAGCAGTCCAATCAAGATTGCCGATTCGTCCATAATCTTGCCCATCTTCTTTCCAATTTTTTTTGTTGCAAATCCGACAGCAATAGAGTGTTTCCACAACTCGGTCATGTCAATTAAAGCGCCCACCTTTTTTTGTGAAAAGGCTGAGAAAACCCCTGTGGCTAGTGCAAGAGATATGATCTCCCTAAAACCTATCACTACAATAGCACGGGTGACCGAGTCGATCTTTTTGCTCATGCCGTAATATGGAGAGTTGGCAATCTTGAGTACCCGTGCAGATATGGACTGATCATTCATAATAAAACCGGCAAGATCTTTAGCCGAACTTTTCTCGCTTCTGGCAGTTGCAATAATGTTATTCATAACCACGGGAAGCGTGGGAAGATCCGTGTTTCTGTTGCGAACAAGGTTAATGACCTTTTCTCTGATTTCCAAATGATAAAATGTCCTTTCTGATCAAATGACAACATGTCATTTGATCAATTATTATCCTAGCCCCCCTTATTTTTTTGAAGCAGATCTTCTAACAGTTTTCATGCGTTCTTTATCGGATTTGCATTCTAATTTCTTGAATTGGAAACCATTTTGTATTATGAGCACCTGCTGTTCGGAGGATTTTCAGGATATAATCTTGAGAGGTCTTTTTGTCAGACCTTTTAACCCTGCGTTTTGGCAATGGTTACGCAAGTGAAGTTATACGGTGCCGGATAGTCCATCTTAATCATGTCCCTGTAATCTGCAACAAAATAGCTTGTCCGGCAAGAGCTTTATGAAGAGCTTGCAAAATACCCCGTTCTGTGAACGGGGATGAATGCGGAGAGGGGGTGAGAGGGATACAATCCCAATAGTGTTCGGCATGAAATTTGCTGTGCCACGAACGGAGTCAAGGGAATCCTTGATTTCAGTCTATAGAGAGCTTGTTAACTCTGAAGGGGGTAGGAGAAAGTAAGGGGTTAGGACGAATTCCCCCTTTGAAGGGGGCAGGGGGATGTCATTGAATGTAACACACCCCTCCTTGCTTTTTTAAGAGGCCCTGCCCTGTGGGCGCGGGGCTTCACTCAAAGATTTTCCCTGCTCCACCATGTGTGAGTTCTTCACCTAACGCCAGGCGTACAAGATTACTCAGGATATAAGGCTCCATCCCCTGAGCCTTTGCCCTGTTCCTCAGGCTAAGGGCACATAATGGGCACAAGAAGACCATGGCCTCAGCTCCGGTTTGTTTTGCATCCATGATATTCTTCATCCGCCACTCGTTTAATACTTCTTTTGGGACATCAGCCTTCCCCCCCATGGCTCCACCGCAGCAGAGCGCGTCCATGCGGTCATATTTTCTGTCCACCCGTGTAGCACCTATGAGATCAAAGAGCTCGTCAAGGACTGTGTCTTTCTCAAAGGTGTATCGTGAGGCGCAGGGTTGTTGATAGGCTATTTTCATATTGAGGTTTTTTACCTGGGCATTGTGCTCCTTCACATAGTCCCGCAAATATTCTATTATATGAATCGGTTTGAATGGCAGGGATATGCCAAAATCTTTCACCATATTTGCCAGCAGGGCGTAGCAGTCGTCATGAAAGCATATTATCTCCTTTGCGCCGGTTTTAGCGAGATTATCCACTAAAGACCCGGCATTTTCCTTCACCATGCCGGGTCTTCCCACATGTATCCATCCAATATAGCAGAAGTAGTCTCCTCCCTTAAGAAGGGTAAGCCCATCAAAGAGCTGACCTTCAATAATCCCGGGAAGAATATCCCCCACGGAACAAAGGCTCATGGTTGGTTTTTTGGGATCACCCTTTATCACCTCGGATGGTAATTGCGAGCCCATGCTCATCATACCAAGCGCTTGATCAGTGGCCTTAAATGCCCCTGTCTCCTCCTGTCTGTCGTTAATCAGATCAAATGGATTGGCCCCTTCGGGACAGAACATATTACACGCAGCGCATGTAATACACTGACCAGTCACCGGGGTGGGTTTGCCATCCATCAATTTTTTAAACTCTTCTTTGGCCTTTGCCTCAGGGTATGCCAGATAGGGGCACTTCATCAGACACTGGCCACAAACGGTGCATTTTTCTTCGTAAAACATGATTAATTCTCCTTATGTATTCGATATATGGGATTTATTTTGGTAGATAGTGATAAATTGAATACCAGAAAATGTCAAACAATATCCTAGTGAAACTGTGGGGTATGTATTCTTATCCGAGAGCCCCTCAGAGATAAAGGTGATGATTTTGATAAACGCCAGATATGAGATTAATAAAAACCCATGAAATGTTTTATGATATGAAATTTTCTTACACAGCACATAAAAAGGAGGATATTTAGTGCCGAACAGGCAAGATGTGTATAGTTCCTTGATAGGGATGGTAGGTGAGGAGTTTGTTTCGAATCGGCCAGAAGAGCTCTATCTATATAGTTGCGATTCCAGCGCGAATCCCCCTCGCAGGGTGGATTATGTGGTGATGCCAAAGGAGGTTGAGGAAGTCCAGGCGATTGTAAGACTCGCAAACGACAAGAAGATCCCTATAGTTCCCATGGGTGCCGGGCTAAACCTTGAAGCATTAACTCTACCTGTCCATGGGGGAATCGTGATGGACATGAAGAGAATGGATAGAATTTTAGAAGTGAATGAAGTTGATAGATATGCCCTTATAGAGGCAGGGGTATCTCAAGGCGCACTTATATCCTATCTTGCAGACAACCATCCCGGTCTGCAGCATTCAGTGCCGGATGCCCCGCCGTCAGCCACTATTGCAGGCAGCGCCTTAATATGCGGGTATGGGCATCTCTCCACCAATTACGGGACACATTCAGAGATGATAAACGGCCTTGAGGTAGTGCTTGCAAGCGGCGATGTATGTAAGGTTGGGTCAAGTTTTATCTCCCCGTACTGGTTTGGCAGGGGGACCCTTCCTGATCTCACTGGTCTCTTTATAGGCTGGTTTGGCACCACTGGTATTATTACAAAACTTGCGATTCGTCTCTATCCAAAACCTAAAGTAAGGGACATGGTTATCTATATGATGAAAGATCCATCCCTTTTGCCGGATGCAATTTATAAGATCACCCATACCCAGATGGCTGAAGATGTGTCTATCATAGGACAGGAGAGACCTGAATGGATGAAGGGGTATCAGATAATTTCCGTCTACATTTCAGGGAGCTTGGATGCTGAGCTTACACTGAAGAGACAGATACTTAAGTCTCTGTTTAAGAATACCCATGTTGAGGACAAGATTACATTTATAGAAGGACCTGCTCCTGAACTTAAAGATGAGTTTCTGGAACTGCCTTTTTTTGCCACAAAGGTGGCGGACTGGAAGAAGGGAGGGGGATTTGAATATGCAGGTGCAATTATGGGTCTAGATAAGGTTGCCAGGGCCTGGGAGCAGGGTATGGGAATAGCCCACAGGCATGATATGCTGTATTCCTATGCAATAAGGATAGTGGACGGGGGCCATCATGTCTTATTTACCTATAGCTATCCGTTTAACCGTGCAGACAAAGACAGTATGCAAAAGGCCTTAGATGCCCTATCAGAGACTCAGGCGCTTGCCCTCGATATAGGCGCTATTCCATGGAAGCCTGAATTGGCAGGGCAGAAACAGGTTATCGAGAAAATGGATCCCACAACGTTTAATTTATTAACTGAAATAAAAAAGACTTTAGATCCCAATGGAATTATGAACCCTGGGAACTGGGAGGCGAGCCAAGATGATTCTTGAAGACTATGGGGATATAATTCATAGGTGTTTCAGATGTGGTTATTATAAATTTACAAAGGATTACTCTGTAGTTAATTGTCCTTCCTATAACAAGTTTCGTATGGAGACGTATTCTCCAGGAGGGCGGATGTGGTTGATAAGGGCAATGATGCAAGGGGAGATAAAATCAACCCAGAACCTTGCGAAGATACTCCACACTTGCACCATGTGCGGAAATTGCGTGGAAGAATGCAGGTTTAAATTCAACGAAGATATAATGGATATAATAACCGCAGGAAGGATCAAACTGGTAGAGGATGGTATTACACCGCCTACTGTCAGAGATTTTTTCAAGAACATATATACAAATGGCAACCCGTGGAAAGAACCTCAAAGAGAGAGGGGAGGGTGGGCCAAAGGGACAGAGATGCCTCTCTATAGTAAGGGAGATGAGTATCTTTACTATGTGGGATGTATAGGATCATACGACCCAAGAGTGCAAAAGATGGCCAGGGCATTTGGTGATGTACTTTTAGAGGCAGGTGTCTCTTTCGGGATCCTGGGTCAAGAAGAGCATTGTGATGGCAATGAAGTCTATAGGATGGGAGAAGATGGTCTGTTCCGGTATCTCGCAGAAAAGAGCATCGAGTTATTTAAGGGGAAGGGCATTAAAAAGATAATAACGCTTTCCCCCCATGCATACAACATAATGCACAATGAATACCCCAATCTTGGTGGGGAGTTCGAGGTGCTGCACTATACTCAGTTTTTAGATAAACTCATCTCTGATAAAAGATTTCTCATACCAGAAGGGCCGGATATTAATGTTACCTACCATGACCCCTGCTTTCTTGGAAGATGGAACAAGATATATGATGAGCCAAGGAGGGTGCTAAGTGCCATACCAGGGGTTAATCTTTTAGAAATGGATAATAACAGGGAAAATGCCATTTGTTGTGGAGGAGGCGGGGGAAACTTCTATACAGACCTTATAGGGAGTGGAGACAATAGCCCCTCCAGAATCAGGGCAAGGCAAGCCTATGCAACCGGTGCAGATGTCTTGGCTGTAGCCTGCCCTACGTGCATGACGATGTTTGAAGACGCCATAAAGGCAGAAGATCTGGATGATAAACTTATACTCAAGGATATTTCTGAGATCATTATCGATGCCTATAAATTAAGCAAGGAGTAGTCCATGATCACCAAGGATCAAGTATACAATTCCATTAAAGAGATTGTAGGTGATGATTTTGTATCGTATAGCCCAGAGGAGCTTTACATATACTCTCGTGACCCTGGTGCATCAGTTCCCAGGATGGCAGATTATGTGGTAATGCCAAAGACAACCGATGATGTTCTAAGGATCGTGGGGTTGGCAAATACCCATAGCATACCTATTGTGCCCATAAGCGGAGGCCTTACGCTCTCAGGGCTTGCTATACCTGTACGGGGTGGTATCGTCATGGACATGAGGCGTATGGACAGGATACTAGAGGTAAATGAAAGGTCTCGATATGTTATAATAGAGCCAGGGGTCTCACAAGGGAAATTATTGTCTTATTTAGACAAAAATTATCCTCAATTGCGTCATTCCATGCCTGACGCGCCTCCTGCTGCCTCAGTTGTTGGGAACGCACTCATATATGGCTCCGGCCACCTTTCAAAGCATGGTGCACATTCAGAGATGATAAATGGGCTTGAGGTCGTGCTTGCTACAGGCAAGGTATGCAAGCTGGGGTCTTGCTCCGTGTCACCCGATTGGTTTGGGAGAGGCCCTTTACCGGATATCACCAGCCTGTTTATAAACTGGTTTGCTACCACTGGTATTGTGACAAAGCTCTCTCTCAAATTATACCCGAGGCATTCCAAAAGGGATATGCTGATGTTTGTACTACAGGATCCTGATACCATCCCGGATATTGTATCTAAAATAACTGCTACAGACATGATGGAGGATGTCCTCATGGTAGCGTCTAAACCGCCAAAGGCCGGTTCTGTGATCTCTTTACTTACTCTTTATATAACAGCAGACTCTGAAGAAGAGCTTGTATTTAAGCAGGATCTCTTTAAAGACATGTTTGCAGATTATGGAAAGGAAGGTAGCAAGCTTATTTATACGCCGAAAGAGATGCTTCCACCTAAGCTTATCAGGGGGTTTATGGAAGAACCCCAATATGTTGCTGCAACCGCTGATTTTAAAAAGGGCGGGGGCTTCGAGTATGTAGGGGTAGCTATGCCACTTAGCATGGCGCCCAAGGCATGGAAGAAGGGAGTAGAGATCGCACGCAAACATGGGTTTGATCCCTTATATACACTGAGGAATATAGGCTATGGGCACAGCATTATATTGGCATTTGCATACCCATTTAATCGGGCAGACGAAGACAGCATCGTTAAATCCAGAGACGCCCTGGCCGACACAAACGAGATGGCCTTGGAAATCGGAGGTACTCCCTGGAAATCCGAACTGGATGGGCAGGAAAAGATTATAGAAAAGATGGATCCTATAACATATTCCATCATGGCCCGGATCAAGGGGCTTTTGGATCCCAATGGGATCATGAATCCCGGGAACTGGGGTATGGGATAAATTCCCAAATGCCGGAATAGTATTTTAGCAGGGACAATAGTGACAATTTTGTAAAAAGTCCATCATACCCCGTAACCGTCATTCCGTCCCGGGGTGGAGTCCGGGATGACGGCCAATCCGGAATCCAGGGTGAGAAATCCCACGCTACAATTTCCGTCATTCCGGCGAAAGCCGGAATCCAGTCTTTTCAAGTAGTTGCAGATCATCCGGACTCCTCCCGGACTCGATCCGGGATCTACCGGAGTGACGACTTTTTGCGAGTTCATCAAAATTATCTCATCTTTTTCTTTAAGCTGAAAACTGATCCCTGAGAGCTGATAGCTATTTTCATATAAACGCGCATGAGCGCTTCGCGCTCACAACGAAGTATGAAAATACAAAATGGGCTCAAGCGTACTTGAGGGGGGGGAGACTTTGGGGGTTTTGAGCGTCCGTCTGCTGGTCTCAGCTAATGCATCCATGGCGAAGCGAAATGATAAGCGCATTCTCATGTCTGAGCCCGCCTTTAAGCGGGCGAGTTTGAATGCGCCATGAAGCGAGCCATAGGATGTATCTGAGACCAGCTCCCGGCGCGAAAGGCCCGTAAAGCCTGACCGACTAAAAGTATTTTCATATAAACCCGCATGCCTGCAAGGAAAGGCACAACCAGGGATGAAAGGCCATCAACTTCTGGTTTTCAGCTATTCCTCCTTAGATACACTTGCAATGATAGAATGCTTATTATACAAGGAGTCTAACTGCTCAGGTAGATAGGCTGTAGGTCGATAGTGAGGGAATCATGCGTGATCATACGAAGCTCGGAAATTCCGGATACCGGGAGGGTTTTGTGCACCATATCTTCGATCAATGCGCAGAACTAAATTACCTTCAGCCTTCAGCCTACAACCTAAACAACCTTAATAATTACCAAAGGGCTTAAATTGTCTGACGATGTGAAAATTTTGTGCTCTAGGCTTTCCAGCCGTTTGTTTAATACAGGGGTCGTGTTTTTACTCCTGTTCACCCTTACTGGGTGTGCATCAAATGAGGGGCTGTACTTTGCAGCACCGGTTCTTCTGCCAGGCACTCATCCTGAGATGAATACCCCGGGGTTCTGGATCGGTGCGCACCCGGATCCGGATGATGTGGTCATGTCTGGTGAAGAGATTCAATTATTCAACGCATATATTTTAGATGAATTTAAGTGTGTTAAGGACATATCGCAATATCCTCTCCATTATCCTGGGACATGGCTGCAAGATTCGCTTAAAGGTTCGCTAAAAAGCATCTCGAAAAGGGGATACTATGGGCCTGGAGGGAAAAGGGCGCGGGTAAAGTTTTTTCGCAGGATAGAGGCAAACATGGACCTGGCAAAAATCCCAGAGGAAGTGGCAGTTCAATTTGGATTTATAGCGACATATGCGGCCCAGAGGGTCCTTCCCACCAGCGCTGGCCTTTACTCATCAAGAAAGATGAATCCGGCATTTGACAGGTTGCAAAATAGCGCACTGGATATCGGCACGCCTATCGCAATATTTCATGTCACTGCGGATGGGAAATGGTTTTACGGGGGATCACCTATCAGCTCAGGCTGGGTCGAAGCCGAGAAGGTGGCAATTTGTTCGCTTATGGATCTGACCGGTCATATGCGCTCATCCGCCTTTGCAGTAGTGACAAGCGCCAAAGCGGATATCTTTCTTGATCCTGCCTTGAGGAATTATCATACCTGTACACGGATGGGAGCAAGATTCCCTCTTAAGGTGGGAGAGGGTCAGGCTGCGGCGGAGATTCTTATCCCTTCTCGGCAGGAAGATGGTTTCTGCAGGTTTATTCCGGCCTTTGTTCGCAAGTCAAATGTTCACAAGGGCTATCTTCCGTATACACCCCGCAATGTCATACTTCAATCTTTCAAACTGCTGAATGCACCGTATGGATGGGGAGGCATGTATGGAGAGCAGGATTGTTCCCGTTTTATTCAGGAGGTGTTTGCGCCCATGGGGATTATGCTTCCCAGAAACTCAACGGTGCAATCAAAGGTTGGCACACCTGTGGCGTTTTTCAATGACGGAGATTCCGAGCAGGATAAGATCACCATCCTTTCAGATAGGGCTCTTTCTGGCGTGAGCACTTTATGGATGGAGGGGCATATCATGCTCTTTCTTGGTGTTGTGGACGGATATCCGTATGCTATCCATGAGATATGGGGGTATTCTCAGCCATATTGGCTAGGCGAGAGGGTCAGGGTCGTTAACCGCGCTGTGGTGACAAACCTCAGACTTGGCCAAGGTTCTTCTAGAGGCTCTTTGCTGGAAAGACTGAAGACCGTAAGGAGTGTGGATATGGACTTTCCCGTAGAGGGTGCAGACCTGACCACATATCCACACTAGCTTGAGTTTACGAGTTATATTTTGGAGTAAGCTATAACCCGCTGAAAACAAAGGGAATAAGGTATTGATGGATGTATTACCCTTCATTGTTCACTTAATAGCCCCTTTTCAATATCATTCATGGTTTTACTTAGACTGCTGACGTTACCGGATAAGGGTGGAGGGCAGAAAATCAGACCAGCAGTGCATAAACAGCCAAACCACCCGGTTTACTATTCTCCGCGGAAGATATCTTGCCAGGCCAAGATGCAAAAATCTATTCTGCCATCCAGGCACATAGAGCATCCTCCCATTCTTGAAGGCCTGATATCCTGAGGCTGTAATAGACTCAACATCCTTAAAAGAAAGGGAAAGCGGGATAAAATCCTCAGGAATGCCCGCATCTTTGATAAGAGCGGTCTTAGAAAACGGCGGATTAAGGGTTGAAACAACTATTTTGCTCTTCAGTGGCAGCTCATAGCGAATTGCCTCACTCAAGGTTTGGGTAAATGCCTTGGTGGCACTGTATAATGCCATTGTAGGGAGAGGTTGAAAGGCAGCCACTGAGGACACATTGAGAATAGCGCCCTCGTCATTCTCGATCATAGAAGGTAAAAACAGACGGCTCAATTTGGCATATGCCATGCAATTGAGCAATACCATTTTCTCCAATCTATCTTTGGGCATGTCATGAAACTTGCCATACCAGCAGAGTCCTGCATTATTCACCAGGGTATGAATTTTCCCTACAGAATCAATAACCTGCCTGTAAAGGGTTTCAGGCCCGTTCGTCTCAGTTAAATCAATGCTAAGCGTCCAGGTCTTTATGTTATGGGATGTTTCCAATTCCTTAGCCCAGTTGGCCAAACGCCCTTTCTCTGATGGAAGGTCAGTCAATACCAGATTTGCCTTGTCTTGTGCAAAACACTTGGACAAACCCTTTCCAATCCCCATAGAGGAACCGGTGATGAGCACGGTTTTCCCGGCAAAGTTTAATCTCATTATAATCTTATCCCTTTAGCTTTGATAAGAAATTTTTAAGAACCCAATCTAAACAGGAAGTTTTTGTAGAACTTACATGTCCGGCAAAATCCTCAAAGGCCTCCCTTGTGGTATACTTAAAAGTATAGTTCAATTCTTTGTTTATCTTTTCATTGCTTGCAATCCATGGATAGCGGACCATGTTCAGGGCGGGGCTTGGAAACTCTGTGATAAATCTGATACGCAAAAACCACATCAAGCTGTTTAATGGATACATTATAAATGGAGGTAATTTTAAAGGCCAGTTGCCGAGGATGCGTAGCATCTCATCAAAGGTCATGGTTCCATCAGGGACGAGATTGTATACACCACCTTTGCTCCCTATCAAAAGGCGGTAGATAATTTCTACAAGGTCATCCTCATGGATAAACTGAAAGGGTGCCGTATCCCACGGGAGCATGACGATCTTCTTTTTTAGATGCTTTGCAAACGTGTTGTCAAATCCAGGGCCTACCGCAAAACATGGCCTTATAATAGTTAAACATATATCAGGATGGGCATCTTTAAATTCTTTACATACAAACTCCAGCTCCTTCTTGTTTTTGGAGTAGGTAAAGTCATGGTTTCCCCTTAAGGGACTATCCTCTCTCAAGATGGCGGGGTTGTCTTTATGGAACCCATACGCAGTGGTAGAAGAGCAATGCAGTATTTGTTTAATGCCGGCCTTGGCACATGAATTCAGAAAGTTCTTTGTCCCGTTGATATTAATGTCTTCCATCAGGGTCTTGTTATGTATGGGAGGGAGAATAAAAGCAGCATGAATGGCCCAGTCTATATCTCTTTTTGAAAGTATCGGGTATATATCATCTCTGATGTCGTGATGTATAAACTCCAATTTTTTCGAGGTATATGATGGTGGTTTTATATCAGTACCTACAATGGTTTCCACCTCATCCTTTTGATCAAACAGCGAGGCGAGCTTGGAGCCAAAATAACCTGACACCCCTGTGATAAGTACACACTTCATCTGATATACCTTTCTATCTCCATCTCTCAATTGCATTTGATGCGGTGTCTACAGCAAAATCTATCAATCCCTTACATTTATCCGAGGAAGACATATGTATCTGAAAATCATCCCAGTCTTTAATATCTTTTTCTATGATCTCCCTGCAGTTTATCCCCCCTGCTTCATTTTTGAATTTGTTTACTATATCTTTGCCTATGGCAAAGGTGTCAGGCATACCAAGAGGCCTGGAAAGAAGCAGGTTCAGATGGCCTATGAGGAAACCCTTTATGGTCTGGGTATATCTCATATTGCGAATATCCATGCCAAAGAGGAGATTCATGGCCATTATAGCCCCAACCAGAGCACCGCATATCCCTCCTTTAAGGCCTACTCCGCCATCAAAAACAAAAGACAGATTCTCAAGCAAAGGATCTCCTATCCCGGTCTTTTCCCTTACGCCCGTTAACACTGCCTTGGCACAATGGGTCGGTGTATTCGATTGATTCACATCAGTTAAATGCAGGGCCTTTCCTTGGAAGTCATAAAGATGGCGTATGGCCTCTTTGATATGCCAAAAGCACCTTCCAACTCGGTCTCCCGGCAAAAAATATCGGATTTGTCCCCCTGGTGTGTAAAAGTCGACCCCGGTCCTTTCATCACATCTTGTAGTGCCAAACTCCCGCTTAAACCAGCTTATGTATTCGCCAACCTCTGTAAGAATGGCTGCCTTAGCTGCAGTGCCGTTATCCTTAATGGTCTTTTCATGCATTAGAGCAAACCCAAGGGCACCTCCTGTTAAGACCCCGCAGGTAGACCCGTTTGCCACTACCCCACCTTCCAGGCCGGTGACGGCCTTTAGCATGAGATCCTCTCGCCTGGATATCATATCCTGGAAAACTTCCAGGGTGGCTACAGCTCAATTAAGGTCCTTAAGGAGATGCCAACTTCCCTTTAGTCCCCAGTAGGCCTTTTCCTTAGACCTCATTTTAAAACCTCCTTATGATTACATCCTATCTAGGACTCGGCTTTGCAATTGGATTAATGGAATGATGATTTTAGAGGTAAAGGTCTCATTAATGACCATTCCTATCGAGACCTTTGCACGATTGCTTGCATATTCATTGCGAGAAGCATGAGCGACGAAGCAATCCCATTAATTACGAGAAATTTAGAGATTCTTCACTTCGCTCAGACCCCACACTTCGTGTGGGTCCCCTGTTTGTCTTCGCTAAAGCTCGCAATGACAATATGGGTATTATGCAAAGGTCTCCTATCGTCAAGTTTGGACTAGTTATACCAAACTTCAAAAACCCAATATTCCAGCATTCCACTATTCCAATTGAGCCACCCCCTTAATTCCCCCTTTGAAGGGGGTCAGGGGGATGTTATTGGGGGTAACACCCCCTCCCAAATTAATGCCTGTGCCCTTATGCCAAGTTTGAAGACCTGACCCCGTTGTTGTTTTATACCTTTTCCAATATGTGTATTGTCATTGACGCCTCTTCCACACCAATGTTGCCACCGCCATTTTCTGTCAAGGCAATCCGGGCCCCTTCAACCTGACGTTTTCCAGCTTCACATCTTAACTGCTCGACAACCTCGTATATCTGGGCCAGACCTGATGCACCAATGGGATGCCCTCTGCATTCCAGGCCGCCGCTCGTGTTCATGGGTATCTTGCCACCTAACTTGGTGGCTCCTGTCTTTGCAAATGGGCCGCCTTCTCCTATAGGACAGAAACCCATAACCTCAGTCTGGTGCAATTCGCCATAGGCTGTGGCATCATGTAGCTCTGCCAGATCTATATCCTCAGGGCCAACTCCTGCCATATTGTAGGCTTGTTTTGAAAGCCTTTCGCCTATATCAACACCATCCATATCCCTGTGGGCGCCTGAGCCTAAAACAGCAGCACGAATCCTTATTGGACGGGCATCCGTTAACTTCTTAAGGTATGAATCTGAACAAAGAATTGCAGCGGCTGCTCCATCACCCACAGGTGCACACATGGCCCTTGTCAGGGGGTATGCAATGGGCCTGTCTGAGAGCACCTCTTCCACGGTCATATCCTTCTGGTACTGAGCCTTCGGGTTCAATGACCCGTGAAAATGATTCTTGGCACAGATAACAGCCAACTGCCTTTGTGTAGAGCCAAATCTACTCATATGCCACTTGGCCCCCATGGCATAGGCATCCATGAATATGCTGCGCCCCTCACCAGGGGGAGTCTGTCCCTCAGGCACCTCTACCGTTATCTGACTGCTCACCTCCTCAAAGAGCTTAAGATGCTCTTCAAAGTTTTCCACATCCATGCATGATGCATATGCCCCCAGGGACATGGCCTTGTTTTCGTGCGTGATCTTTTCAGATCCCAGGGTCATGACTACATCGTACATCCCTGCACGTATTGCTGTATACCCCAGGAGAAATGCAGTGGATGCTCCTGCGCATGCATTCTCACAGTTTACAATTGGTATACCGTCGATGCCTTGATCCCAGAGCATTACCTCGCCACGTATGGAATGCTGGTTGGAAAACATACCCCAGAAGGTATTGGACACATAGGCTGCCTGAAGGTCTTCTTTTTTAAGCCCGGCATCCCTTAAGACTAAGTCCACTGCGTCTTTGGCCATTCCCCTGACCGTAGCATCCGGATACTTGTTAAACCTGATCATGCCTACACCAATAACATATACATTATCCATTACTGATAAAACCTCCTCTCCAGACCGGATCTTATTTGATAAACTAAGTCTTAAAGGGCAGGCTACTTTTGGCTTTCCAAAAAATAGCCTGCCCCTTTTAATAAACAGCTACATTATCTCTCAGTCTTTATCTCTCAAGATCAAATTGGCCGCTGATAATGCGAGGCTTTCATTAGAACCATCCTCAATCATTCCGGCTCGTGCATCCCTGAAAAGCTTTTCAATTGGATACTCTCTTGACACCCCATTCCCTCCAAATATCTGCAACGCATCACTGGCAACCTGGAAAGCCGCTTCTGTGCAATATATCTTGGATGCGATTGAATACTGAGTGTCTGGCGGATTGGTTGACATATTATATTGTAATGCAGCTCGGGAATAGGCCCTTGCTGTCTCAACCTTTACAAACATATCAAAAAGCTTTTTCTGGACTGTAGAATGCTTGTAGATAAGCTCACCACCCTGTACCCTCTCCCTGGTATAATCCAGTGCCATATCATATGCTGCCTGGGCAAGCCCTGTGAAAAATGCACCCATACAGCCATTGGCAGTAGCCAGGGTTATGTCTGTAAACATTTCATAGCTCTCGGGATCTATTACCATATACTCGTCCGGACATACTGCATTATCAAAGAATATCTCCCCCTGTGGCAATTCCCTCTGCCCCATCTTGTCAAGGGGCTTACCCCTGGTGACACCTGGCTGTTTAAGATCAATCAGGCAGATCCCGCCGCCGGCCATGCCCTGGGACTGATCGATCCCCACAAACAGGGCAGCTTGTGTTGCAACGGGCCCATTTGAAACCCATGCTGCCTTCTGACCGTTAATGATCCAATCATTTCCTTTCTTTTCGGCTTTCACCTGCTGGCTTATCTTCGGATTATTAAAAAGTGGCGTAAACGGCATCAGGATATCAGACCCATGATCAGGCTCGGTAATGGCCCAGCATGACATTACGCTCGCATCGTTGCAATTGACATAAGGCAGGATCAAGCTCTCTATCAGATTATCCTCTGCTATCAAGGCTGCGTAAAAGGCTGAGAAGCAGCAAACCCCGAGAGAGACGGTAAAACCAGCACTGCCATAGGCTAATTCCTCAAAGACAATGTGTACACCCAAGGGGTCTAAGCCCAGGCCACCATATTCATCTGGTATCAATGCTGTGTGGTATCCATTTTGGTACATCTTTTTCATACAATCCCAATATAGCGAGCCCTTTTTTATAACATCTTCCGGTGACATCTTATCAAGTTCAATGGAAGCGGGCCTGAGCACCTCCATTGAAAATTTATGGACATTTTCTTTCAAGGCCTCGTGTTCATCGGTTAATTCAAGGTTAAGTTCTGTATAAGCCATTTCATCCTCCTAATATTTTAATGTCATAAATAATGATTTTAGGGCCAGTTCACAGAGATCAAGGATCGGGCAAAAGACATTCTTTTTAGTCACCATTTCAAGCGGTTAATCTCTCCCTCGATTCAGGCCGGAATTCAGCTCCAGATAATCCCTGAAAATCATTTGTTTTCTCTGCCCCCTGTGAACATATACAAGTCCCTTTACTCTATTTGTAATCTTCATATTTATACGTTGTGCTTTCACCTTTCTCAAAGGCCTCTTTCAATTTCCTGTCTAACGCCTTTTCGGAAACGGTTTTGGGAATTTCATCAACCACCTGTAAATACGAAGGGATAAAATTGGGTTCCAGATCTTTCCTGCATTTCTCATAGATCAAAGAAGGATCGATAGTCTTTCCTTCAAAGGGGGAGATTGCCGCAACAAGATCACTTTCGCCCGGAGCTCCGGAAGCTGCAGGGATTCCATATACGCAAGCCTCGCTAATATCAGGATGTTCTCCAATAACCTTCTCTATATAATCCGGCTGTATAAAGTCCCCCGCTCTTCTCAGCTCTATTCCCTTCCGGTAGTCAAAGAAATACCACCCATCCTCATCTTTGTGTATTATATCACCGGTTCTCAACCAGCCGCCCTTGGTCTTTTCCTTTGACGCATCCGGGAGGCCGAGATAGTCAACCTTTGTGTCTCCTCTCAACATTCTACAAATAAGCTCTCCACTGTCTCCTGTCGGCACTTCATTATCGTTTTCATCAACCACCTTAAATTCCATAACCCCTGGCACTGGTTTCCCAAAGGAACCGACAGGACCCTTTCCTAAAGGCTTGTAGGCAAAGCCTCCCTCTACTGCACCGTACCACTCGAGAATTTTTACATTATATCTCTTTTCAAAGGCCTCCCATATCGAGGCAGGCGTGCCGGCGCTGATAACCATCTTTACCGGATTATCTCCATCATTGCTTCTCTCAGGTTCATTATATATCCCTGACATCATTCCCCCGAGTAGCGAGAATGAGGTGCATCCATATTTTCTACATATGTCCCAGATCCTGCTTTTTGTAAAACGAGGGCTGAACACTGCCTTAATGCCCAGATACAGTGCAGGGAATAATGTTACTGCCTGTGCATTGCCATGCGTAAGGGAAAGACCATTATAAAGGATATCATTGGGTTTATATTTCCATACTATACGCGTAAGGATGTTGAATAATCCTGTCCTGTTGTTACGGATCATAACCCCCTTTGGATCACCTGTCGTCCCTGAGGTATAGATGATCTGCATTGGTTGCCTCACATCCATTATCTGCTGCTCAACATGCTCCCAGGAATCCTTGTCCAGGGTTTCATTTAATGCGTGGTATTTATCAGAAATCCGGATATTGTGTTCGGGCCGATACACAACCGAAATAAATTTTATGTCAGGGAGGTCATTGATTACTTCTTCCAGTTGCCCCAAACATTCATCAGAGACGATGACTGCTTTTGCATTGGAATTGCTTAAAAGGAACTTCAGTCTATCACCTCTGGATCTCGGGTCTACAGGGACCATACTGGCCCCGATTACCGGGCCGGCCAGCAATGAATAGACGAATTCAGGGTGATTCCTCATAAATACAGCATAGGCATCCCCTTTTTTAATCCCCTTTTCTAAAAAAAGCCTTGAGATCTTATTGGAATTTTCGTAAAGATCCTTATAGGTAAGGATATCCTCACCGTGCTCACCCTTTTCGAAGACATATATTTCTTTATCCGGCTTTGTATCAGCTTTCATCTCAACCAGATGAGAAGCTATAACCTGGTTTAGATAAGCTTTTGATGCCATAGATTACCTCCTAAAAAAATGCATTTCTTAATCGTCGTCTTCAATGGCCCCGATAAATCCTCTGCCGAAGGTTGGGAATTCTTTTTTGAAGATCTCATCCCAGTAATCTTTAGTCCAGAATTTGTGTCTGTCAAAATAAGGATCAACGTTTGCAACACTCACAGAGACGCTTGCTGTTATATCCGCATCGATTATCTCTAACGCCCGGGCAGCCATTGCAAGGGTACCGAAGACTCGACAATGCAACCCTAAACGCCATGCCATAGAGGCTGCGGCATTTGCAGCGATATTTAAATTAATATTCTTAAATTGGCAGCTTGGCCCTATTGCAGTTAAGGATTCCACCTCGTCTGCTTTATTGAGTTCCGCACAGGTTCTGAATCCACATGCACCACAGTCGTAATTAAAATCAGACTTTCTTTTATCTCCAAATAAAAGAAACCCGTTGGGCTCCTTGATCAGTTCCATAACAAATCTTCCATCCCTTGCTGCAAGGGGGGACATATCAGCCATTGATAAACAGAATTCGGCAATCTCCTCCAATTCTTCATTTCCCAGAGATACCATCTTCATGGTATTTCTATTGCCAAACCTGAAGCTGTTATGAGCTGCAACAGCCATTAATTCCAGGGCTCTATCCAAACCATTTTTAATCAAATCGTCCATCTCAATAATAGCCATATTAACCCCCTAACTGTAAATTGATCTAAACTGAGGCCAGAGCCTCTGGATAATACGGTCATTCATCGTTCTCTGATTTATCTCGTCATACTTGAGAGGTATATCTCTGAATGGGCTCTTTTCCGTAACAGAAATAGCCACACCAAGAGAAAAACCAGTAGCTTTGGGAAGGATTTTCATCCTCATGGCTGCAGCCCCAACAGACCAGAAAACACCATAATCAATGCCAAGGTTTCTTGCCATAGATACTATGCCATCTATTGCATAGGCAATATTATTTGCCCTGAATATGCACAGAGGCCCTGTAAAGGCAACGCCTGGCTCATTAGGAAGCTTCTCTTCCTCTCTAAGATAATCACAGGTGAGTCTTCCACACATATTGCAATTTATATCTGACGGATCGGTCAAGCTCCTTAGAGATGTTACGATTAACACCGCGTCTGCGTCTCGTAACATCATTGCATCCCTTTTGAAAAACCCCCAGGCCTTTTTCTCTTCAGACATCTTTTCCATTTGCTGGCACAGATCCTCAATATCACAGGCATCATCCAGGATATGTGTTGTGCATTCTCCAACTCCTCCGACACGAGGTGATGTGGTGCCTGAGGCAAGGAGCAACCTGGCTGCTATCCTCACTGCTTCTTTTCTGTCGTCTTCAAATTGTTTTAAACTTCTCTCCAAACTCATTGCCGTCCTCCTTTAAAAAGCTGCTAGATTGAAAGGCCATGCTTTTTTGCAATATCAGGATATGCCTTGTAAGCAGGATTAAGTAACGGTAGAAGCTTTAAAACCTTGGGCATCGGGCCTTTTGCCTTTATGAGTCCTTTAGCCAGGGCAACAGGCAATTTGATCTCTTTTAGCCAAAATTTGTGACAGGAGTCTCCGCTTAATTTCATCTCAATAGTCGGCTTAATATCCGCAGGCCCGCAGATCACTTCCCCCTCTTTGGTCAACCAGATATATCCCTCTGGATCGTGGATGGTAAACTTGATTGTGACCTCTGAATTAAGAAATTTTGGGCGCACTGTTGGATCATTCGCTAATGATTCAAACAAGCTACCCAGTACTTCATACATCTTTTCCGTACTTTCAAATACTGCCATCTTAGACCTCCTTTTTTTGATAACCCCATTGTGAGGGGCTGAATTTTAAAAAATAAAATATAGATATAAGACCAATATCTTATCTTGTCAATATGCATATCTTGTCTGTGTTAGCAAAGCTAATATGTCCCTTTCAACTGCCGTGCTAAAATATCCCCATGATGAAGGGAGAGATATTAGTAACGAGCGAGGAGGAGTTGCCTGCCTATACCTCCCGTTAAGGAGACAGCTGAGGTCAGAAGCTATATGCACGAACAAGGGCATTATCCGGTATGGAGATGCAGACAGGCCATCCGCTGCAGATGGCACTCGACGGGTGGATCACGATGAAGGATGAGGGTGACTTAATGAGGGTATCTTATCGGCATGGACTTAGAAGTTGGGATCTTGGATTCCACATTTTTTGTTGAGTATGTTCGACAAAGATATTATAATTTTTTTATGTTACAACTGCTCCAAAGGGGGTTTTTGGCAAAAGATCTGACAGGAGCTAATAGTTTTTTGGCAATAGATGGCTTTTATTTGTGTGGTAAGGGTGATGACAAGATAAGAGAGATTTAATAGGCAAGGGGGTATATATTGCGTATAGGGGCTATTCAAAGGTCTTCATTGATAGACTATCCAGGTAAGATCAGTGCTATTGTGTTTACTATAGGGTGTAATTTCAGGTGTCCTTACTGTCACAACCCAGAGCTTGTAGACCCTGGTCTCTTTCCTGATCCTGTACCTGAGGAGGAGGTGATCCGTTTCCTGGAAATGCGTAAAGACAAGCTTGACGCAGTGGTAATAACCGGTGGCGAGCCTGCTCTACAGGGTGATCTGTTAGATTTTATGGCTGTGCTCAAGCGTATGGGTTATCTGGTAAAATTAGACACAAACGGCTCAAACCCAGAGGTTGTGCATGAGGTCATTAATAGAAATCTGGCTGACTATATTGCCATGGATGTAAAGTCGCCTCTTAATAGGTATAAGGATGTGTCTGGGGTTGATATTGATACAGCAACTATTATATCAAGTATAGAATTGATTATGGGTTCCTATCTTGAATATGAATTTCGGACCACACTATTGAAGCCTTTGCTTTACCCTGATGATGTCCTTGAGATCGGCCAGATGATAAAGGGGGCAAGGCTCTATATACTTCAAAGATTTGTCCCGACAAAGACACTTGACCCCGCCATCCTTTCAGCGCATGGTTTTTCTGATGATGAGATCGGGGTGCTTAAGGATAGACTCGCCGGATTTGTCGATAGGTGTATTGTACGGTGATTTATATGAAAATACCTTTAGTCGGTCAGGCTTTATGGGCCTTTCGCGCCGGGAGCTGGTCTCAGATACATCCTTTGGACTCGCTCCATGGTGCATTCAAACTCGCCCGCCTAAAGGCGGGCTCAAACATGAGAATGCGCTTAGCATTTCGCTTCGCCATATGATGTATTAGCTGAGACCAGCAGACGGACGCTCAAAATCCCTAGAGCCTTCTCTCGCCTCAAGTACGCTTGAGCCCATTTTGTATTTTCATCCTTGGTTGTGCCCGAGAAGGACATGCAGGTTTACATGAAAATATGTACAGAGGCACAAAGTTTTGTAGGGGCCTTTTGCCCTCATCGGCCCGCCAATAACATCCCCCTGGCCCCCTTCAAAGGGGGAATTAAGTGGGTGTTACCCCTTCAAAGGGGGAATTAAGTAGGTGTTACCCCTTCAAAGGGGGAATTAAGTAGGTGTTACCCCTTCAAAGGGGGAATTAAGTGGGTGTTACCCCTTCAAAGGGGATTAATATTGTCATATGTTATTATCAGTAAATCCCTGGAAGTTCTATGCAGATTAAGGGATAACGGCTCTTGAGATATTTCTTTAAGCGTTTTTTGCTAATACATCCAAGCGAAGCTGAAAGGTGAAGCGCAAATTTAGAAAACGTTTTGAAGAGATAAAAGAAATGTTAAGCAAAGGTCAGACGAAGACTTGATCCTTTTCTGCCCGAAAAGGAGGGGGAAAATAGCCCCGCCTTTTTAACTAGACGTTTTGCTTTCATTATATCGATACAACTCAATCAATCGTTCATCACGTATGTATCCTTCAATGCATATACGTAATTCTCCCATACCCGCTGATAACGCGCTTCATCCACAGCAGGTTTTTTGATCAGCTTCAAGCAATACTCCATCTGCTTGTCCGTAGTCATCGGTTTGCTGTAGAGATCCAGCGCAAAGTTTGAGAAGTCTCGCACATGGTTTTTTTTACTGTTCACTATTCTTCGGTTCTAATCTGCCTGCGGTAAAGAGAGGATGCCCATAAGATTTCTTCTGAATTGTTTATATGTGATTCTTTCAAGGGCAGTATTATAGGTGATGGATTTAAATTCTTCTTCCTCTATCTGAGCAAGTCTTTTTATGGGGTATGTTGATGGTTTATTCGCATTCATAAAATTATCCTCCCTGGTGGAGACGGGATTCTGGTTCCATGGGCATACCTCCTGGCATATATCGCAACCAAAGAGCTTACCGTGTTGTCTTAGCCTGTCTTGTTTAGTAAATTCACCTTTATGCTCGATAGTAAGATAAGATATGCACAACCTTGCATCAATAGTTCGGTCCTGTCTTATAGCACCTGTGGGGCAGGCTTCAATACATGCCCTGCAATCCCCGCACTTATCATAATAAGGGGTGTCTACCGGGTATGCTCTGTTAATCATGAGCTCTCCTAAGAATATCCACGAACCAAACTTGTCATTTATCAATAGAGAGTTTTTCCCTTGCCAGCCAAGGCCTGCCCTTTGAGCTATGGCCTTTTCTGCGATAGGGGCCGAATCAACAAAGATTCGCGCCTTAAGCCCTGGATCCGACTTTTTCATGAATCGAAATAACATCTTTAATTTACCTTTTAATATTTTATGATAATCGCGAGTGCGTGCATATCTGGAAATCAGGTTGTCACCTGAATTGTCCTCTCTGAAATAGCTGATACCAATGGAGATAATAGTCGCTGCATAGGGAAAGAGTAGTCTTGGATCAAAACGTTTTGATGGGCTATTGTATAGCCATGACATATCGCCTGCACAGCCTGATGCAAGCCATCTCTTAAATACGATGAGGTTTGATTCTAATGGCTGTGGGTCTGCGAACCCAATAAGGTCTATATTTATCGTATTGGCATACGAGCGCAACTCTTCTTTAGATATTATTTTCTTCATGTGCAAGGACATTTTCCACCTTGCTTAATAACTCATCGGGTAAGAAAGGCTTTGGCAGGAATTCTACATCCTTTATCTCATCTTGACTTATCATATCCCCTACATAACCAGACATATAGATGACCTTTATATCAGGTTTTATAGAGAGCATCCTTTTTGATAGCGTCTTTCCATCTATCCTGCGCATTATCATATCTGTAATAAGCAGGTCGATTGGGCCTTTGTACTGTCTTGCCAGTTGCAGGGCATCTCCTCCATTTCGGGCTGATAATACCTTATACTCCTTTTGTTCGAGTATCTCTACGACAAGATTACGTACAGTATCTTCGTCTTCAGCAACAAGGACAGTCTTTCCCTTTCCAGTTTGAGAGCTTTCTATCTTGGGGGCTTCTTTCTTTGTCACCTCTTCCTCAACATGGGGCAAGAGAATCTCGAATCGAGAACCTCTACCTGGTTCACTCTCCACTAATATTTCTCCATTGCATTGTTTTACAATACCATAAATTGTTGCCAGGCCAAGACCGGTACCCAAGGTTTTATCCTTGGTGGAGAAGAAGGGCTCAAATATGTGTTTTTTAGTATCTTCACTCATCCCTATGCCGGTATCCTTTACAGATATCGTAATATACTTACCTGGTTTAAGGTCAGGGCAAGTCTCGCTCTTTGACTTGTCCAGGATCATACTATCTGTACAGATGGTAAGTTCTCCACCATCTGGCATGGCATCCCTGGCATTGACAGTCAGATTAAGGATGATCTGATTGAGATGAGAGGGATCGATCTCAATATTTCCAATTTCAGGGGGTGTATGGACGGTTAGTTTTATATCTTCTCCTATCAACTTCTGCAATATATTTTTCATATTAGAGATTTCAACATTTACATCAACAACCTTTGGGTTTGCCTCCTGTTTCTTAGAAAACGCAAGGATCTGGGTTGTCATCTCGGATGCCTTTTGACCGGCCTCATATATCTGGAGGAGTTTTTTGTATGAGGGATCATCTTTGTCAGTAGATTGGACTAGTATTTCTGTATAGCCAATTATGACTGTAAGCAGATTATTGAAATCATGGGCTATACCACCTGCCAGTCTTCCTATTGCCTCAATATGCGCTGTCCGGTGAAGTTTTGTTTCCAGGGTCTTATACTCTGTAATGTCCTGGGCATTATACTGGAGGGCAACAACCTCTCCGTTTCTTTTAATGGGTCTGCCGGTTGCCAGTAGAGAAATTATTTTGCCATCCTTTGTTACACCCCGACTCTCATACTGCACTTCTTTTCCTGCGAGATTTTCTTTCCAGATTTCTATATATTTTTGTGTCGCATCCTTATGGGCAATCTTTAAGATGTTTTCCCCGATCAATTCTTTTCTTGAATAGCCGCTTAAGTCTGTTACCTTCTTGTTGACTCTGGTGATATAACCCTGTGTGTCTGTAGTAACAATCATCCCTCCTGCGTTCTCAAAGAGGTCCTCAAATAGGATTTTGTCTTCCTCAAGGACGTCTCTTTCTCCTTTGATCTCTGTAATATCAGTCGAGATGCCAAAGATCCCTATCAGGTTTGATTCTGAATCATGGACAGCAAATTTTGTAGTCAAGGAATAGCATTTTTTGCCTTCTGGCGTTGGTATCTCTTCTATTTCTCGTATCAAAGGTTTGCCTGTGCTTATGATCTCTTGTTCGTCTTTATATGTCTTGGTTGCGTACTCCTGTTCGAAAAGATCAGCATCTGTCTTTTGAATGGCCTCTTGTTTGTTGTCTATTCCCAAGGTCTTCATGTATGCATTGTTTATCCATATAAGACGTCCCTTTATATCCTTAAGGCAGAGGTTTTCAGGAATGTTATCTAACAGATCATAAAGGAGATCTTGATTTAACATAGTCAAAAGATGTTCATCTGCATTACTCATAAAATAATATCCCCAAGCCTTTGTCAGGTTATCGGCACAATCGCATATAAGACTTAAATTATAAAGCTGGATTTCTTTGCCTCTCGATTGGTCCAAGATTATTCAGGATTCACTGCTGAGCGCAAAGTCTAACCAATAAAACTAATCAAACCAATGAAACCAACAAAACTATATAAACATCTTTTTCATATAAACCCCCATGGCCTACCGGCCACAACCAAGTATGAAAATATATGCTGTATAAGAAGAGACCTTTGCACAATTGCTTTTCTGTCATTGCGAGGAGGCCGTAGGCCGAGGTGGCAATCCCATTGGTTGCAGGCACTTTGAGATTGCTTCGCTTTGCTCGCAATGACAATATGGATATTATGCACGGGCCGATGAGGGCATCGGCCCCTACAAAGTTTTGTGCCTGTTTTCATATAAAAATTATGATAATATTTCTGATAAAATATGTGACAGGTCATTCATATTGAATGGCTTATTTAACCTGCCTACTACCAGAGAATCCGAGAGTATATTATCCGCTTCATAATCAAAAGCAAATCCTGATGATATTATAACCCTGGTATTAATATTTAGCCTTTTCATCTCATCTAATGTATGTTTCCCATCCAATCCCGGCATGATCATATCCAGGATAACGAGATCAAATTTGTCGCTATCCCTTTTTAAAATATCGATGCACTCGTGCCCGTCTTTTACTGTAGTTACTTTATATCCGAGGATTTCTATTATCTCTTTCCCGATTTCCCTTATCATGTCCTCGTCGTCTACAAGCAGGATCTTTCCGTGGCCTTTCTTTATGGTCTTTGCTTTGTCTTGTTGCGTGAGGGCAGGCGTCTCCTTTGATAGAGGCAAAATTATAGAAAATTTCGTGCCGTCCCCTCTTTCTGATGATACTTGAATGCTGCCACCAGCGTTTTTCACAATGTTATATGCTATGGATAACCCCAGACCGATGCCCTTTTCAGACCCTTTTCCTTTGGTAGTAAAGAATGGATCGAATATCCTGGATAGGATTTCTTTATCAATACCACAGCCATTATCAGTGACATCTATCCTTATATAACGGCTGGCCTTTGGGAGGAGATACTGTCTCTTTGAATTTTTGTCTACATGTAGTGGATGGGTATGTATAACGATCTGCCCATCTTGGGTATCGCCTATTGCATCTTTGGCGTTTATTATAAGGTTTAGCAAGACCTGGACAAACTGTGCGTGATCGATGAATATATTGGTGTCTTTATCCTTATCGTCAAAGGGGATCCGTATGCTTTTGGGTATAGAACTTGATGCGATATTTAAAACCTCTTCTATAAGGGTGCCTACGGGAAGACTCTCTGGCCTGCCCTCTTCTTTTGTGGATAACACCAGCATTTGTTGTACCAGATTCTTTGCGTGATTGCTGATATTTTCTATTGTGTCCATATATTGTTTCTTCTTTGACTCATCGTTTGTAATCCGCAGCATGGAAAGGTTCCCAATGACTCCTGTCAGGATATTATTAAAATCGTGGGCAAATCCGCCTGCGAGTTCACCTATGGTTTCCATCTTCTGGGCATGAATGAGCTGAAGTTCCATGCGTTTTCTTTCTGTGATATCTAGTGCATTAAATACCGCACCTTCTGTTCCATTGGATGTAAGTGGATATATATTTACATCAAAGAGCCCCCCGGATTTATCGCTCAAGTGTTCTTCAGATAGAAATTTCGGCAGCTTGCTTTCTTGTACCTTTTCTATAATACTTTCATATCTTTTCAAATAAGGGTCGATGAATGAGATGGGTTTACCTTTGATGCTAGCAGCAGGCCTATTAAAGAACCTTTCTGCTACTGGATTAACCATGTCAATACTCCCCTTTTTGTCAAAGGAGATGATCAGGTTTGGGCTTGATTCTATGATGTTTTTTAGACGGTCTTTTAGGTGTGCTATTGTAGCCTGGGCCTGTTTATTTTCCGTGATATCCTGTGCATTGTATTGTATCTCAACAATCTCCCCCCCTTTTTTAATAACACTTCCACTTGCCAAAAGGTGAGCCACATTCCCTGTCTTTGAGATACCCCTTAGTTCGTAACGGGGGTTTTTACCATCAAGCATGTCTCTCCAGAACTGGAGATATTTATCTCTGTCCTCCGGATAGGCAATCTTTAGTATGCTTTTTCCTATCAGTTCGTCTCTTGAATAACCGGATATCTCTTCCGTCTTTTTGTTAAGTCTCAAGATATAACCCTGATAATCTGTTGTAATGATCATCTCATTTGCGTTTTCAAATAAGGCCTCAAAGCGCATCTTGGATTCTTCCAAGGCAATTTTCGCTCCCTCGCGCTCGGTTATATCTCGGGTAATACCACGGAATCCTACCAGCCGGCCTTCCGGATTTTTTATTGATGATGCAGATATCTCTACATATCTCTTGGCACCGTCTTTTCTTATGATCTCCCAGGTAACCCCTTTGGCAGACTCTCCTGTGGTGTGTACCTTGTTGAATGTCTGAAAGGCCTTTTCAGTATTTTCTTGATCCATAAACTGCCGGTTATTCATGCCAACCAATTCATCTTTGGAATATCCAAGTAGTGTGCATAGTGAATCATTGAAGAAGGCAAAGTTGCCTCTAATATCAACCTCATAATAACAATCTTCGATGCCTTCAAGTATGGTGCGATACTTCTCCTCACTCTCTTTAAGCGTTTGCTCTGCCTCCTTGCGTTCTGTGATATTCAGGATCAGGCCGTGAAAACCTATGGTTTCCCCTGTCTCATCTATTAGAAGCGATCCTGAATTCTGGACAAATATCCTTGTTCCATCCTTTCTTATGGCCGCATATTCTATTGTTAAAGGCTGGCCTGTCGTATAGATTTTGGTAAACGTCTCAAATAACAGTTTGGCAGTATCCTTATCCACGTATTTTTCATACCCGGTTCCAATAACCTCGTCTTTTGTATATCCATAAATCTTGTATATGGCATTATTAACGAACGTGAATTTTCCTCCTGGGTTGGATTCGTAATACCCCTCCTGCATATTTTCGAAGATCTTTTTGTATCTGTCGTCAGCCTTCATTCAATAAATCTCCATAAGGACGAATATTACGCCCGTAATTATATCGTCATCTATACTTTCAAACTTAATAAAAGGCAATTGTTTAAGTGAATAGTGAAGAGTGAATAGTAAACAGTGAATAGTGAACAGTGAATAGTAAATAGTCTTATTTATATGAAAATAGGCAGAAAGCTTTGTAGGGGCCTTTTGCCCTCATCGGCCCGCCTAAGGAAAATATGCACTACAGGGATAGAATTTGTATGAAAATAGTTGGCACGGAAATAAATCATGAGTAATCTTGAGCCAATCGAGAGGCAAAGAAAACTAGCTTTACTTTTTACCTCGCGATTTGGATGATCTTGTTTTTATCTGTTATTTTTTACTATTCACTGTTCACTATTCACTCTTCACTCTTCACTAATAGATATTGACTATCGATTCTTTACAGGTTACTGACAATTATCGGCACATAGTAACTTGATTTAAGGTTATCTCTTCATATCTCGATAGAAAGATAGATGAAAGCCCAAGAGAGTATCAATACAATTATAGGGGAGATGCAGAATGTATTCCTGGGTCAGGAGGATGTGGTAAAGCATGTCTTATGCACACTTCTGGCAAGCGGTCATATCCTGATTGAGGGCGTCCCGGGTATAGGTAAGACATTGATCGGGCTTACCTTATCCAGGCTGTTGAGTTTGAGTTTCAGGCGTATTCAGTTTACAAATGATATGCTGCCTTCTGATGTGATAGGTTTTCATATGTTTCGCAAAGGCTCGGTCGAACCCAATCTGATAAAGGGACCTGTATTTGCAAGTGTAGTATTGGCAGATGAGATCAACCGTACTTCTCCCAAGACACAATCCGCCCTCTTAGAGGCCATGGAGGAAGGGCAGGTCTCCATAGATGGGATCACATATTCGCTTTCGAACCCGTTTATGATAATAGCCACACAAAACCCTGTAGAGATTGCAGGGACATTTCCCCTGCCAGAGAGCCAGTTGGATCGCTTTCTCATAAAAACATCTGTAGGCTATCCCCCTGCACAGGCAGAAAAGGAGATTATCTTAAAAGATATAGATCACAGGCATGCCTTAAACCTTAGCCCTGTTATGGATAGAGATAGTATCATAAGGTTGAGGTCATATGTGTCCCGGGTGGGTGTACATCCGGATGTCCTTGATTATATAATCTCTATAATAAGGGACACAAGGGCTCATCCAAAGATAGAGCTGGGTGCGTCTCCAAGGGGAGGGCTGGCCTTAAAGAGGGCCTCTCAGGCATGGGCATTTATACATGGCAGGGACTATATTACCCCTGGAGATGTTTTGAAAATGGTTGTTCCTGTCTTAGCCCATAGGATTACAACAAAGGAGGCGGATCCGGCAGGTGTCCTGGAAGAGATCACAAGAACTATTACAGTCCCTGTTTAGGCGTATTCTCCCACCCAGAGGTTTCAGTCTTACAAAGATAGGCAAGGTATTTTTTTGCTTCTTGGTGATAATAATTGTGATAGCCATGCTGACTGATAACAACCTCTTGTTTTTGGTGTTGTCTGTCATGCTTGCCTTTATGATTGTCTCCGGAATAGAATCCGAGCGGAATATCAGGTACCTGGAGATGGACAGGCTTCTTCCTTTAGAGATATTTGCCAGGAGTCCTGTACAGATATGTTATGCTGTAAGAAATACAAGGGGAAGCTCTTCCAGGCTGGTTATATCAGAGACCTGTCCGGACGGGCAGATAGGATTTCTAAAGGCGTCTTACCTTCCAGAGGATATTTCCGAGGTCTTTCATAAAAGCGTGTCTTTTAAACGCAGAGGAAAGGTCAGATTAGAGCACATAAAGATATCTACAACATATCCATATGGGCTCTTCGAAAAATCTATCACCTTTGAAGTGGCAGCAGATGTTATTGTGTTTCCCAAGCCTCTGCCTTGTTTTGACTTGTTGGGTTCGGGAGATAGCGAAGATGGCCATGGAACAGATAAAACCCTTGATACAATATCACACACAAGGACCTACATACCCGGAGATTCACTTTCCAGCATTGCGTGGAAAAAACAGCATATCGGGCTTACAACAAGGGTAATGGAAGGGGGTTCCGGCAGATCTGGTATAGTAGTAGTTCTTCCAGGGCATGATATTGAGGCCAAACTAGGGAAGGCCACCTCTATAATTCTGGAATTCTTTAATAAGGGATTTGAGTTTGGCCTGGCTATAAACGAGTATTTCAGCGGGTTTGATTTGTCACGATCGCATAAGATAGAAATATTGAGTAAACTCGCCTGTGTAGAGAATATCAGCGAACCTAAATGGAGGACATTTGATGCGGGCGCAAGCATCATATACATCTAGGCTTGCTATCTTTACTCTAGCTATTTCACTGACAGGGGTGCTATCACTTAGCCTTGCAGGTGTTGTTGCCTGGCCTGTTTTCAGTGTGCTCGTCATAGTGCATCTTATTGCATACAGGCGATTTTACAGTGATGACCTGCTCCCTTCAACTTTGGTTAACACAGCTACCTTGATAATATTTTGCCTTGAGGTAATAAGGATATGGATTGGTGGCAAGGAAATGATAATCCCTGCACTCAGGGATATATTAGTTGTCCTTGTTATTTTGAGGTTGATCTTAAGAAAGGATGTACGGCAAGTATATCAGATAATTGGAATCAGTTTTGCGTCTCTTTTATTTGCAACCATCCTCACCATAAGTCTGGTGTTCTTAGTAGGCCTTGTATTGATGGTCTTTATTATACCAGTGGCCCTGTATTATCTGGATGGCCTTGATTTTGAGGGCGATCAATATTCTAAAGGGGTAGGTGCCTTTCATTGGCTTGTGGTGGGCTTGGGTATAACTGTCATTACATGCGTGCTTTTTTATATTATCCCCAGGCCATGTTCTACGATCATGGGCTTTGATCTTACGCATGATAGGAAGACAGGCTTTTCTGAAGAGATTAATTTAAAGAGTGCCTCTCCTGTAGAGAAAGATACTCATATTGTGATGAGGATCATGTGGGAGAGGGGGGACCCTTCCAAGACATTTTATCTGGCAGGGGCAAGATTGGAAGATATAGCAGCCCGCGGGTTTGTCAAGCGCTTATTGCCCGCTAAAGGTTTTGCACGTGGGGCAAAAGCGCAGGATAAACTTATTATTTATCCTACGGGCATCAGTGCGGAGAACGTATTTTTCCCTTTCAGGCTTGTGGATATATCGCCAAAAGATGTTATGGTCCAGGGGCTAAACTACTATTGGAAAGGGGCTGTGCCACCTGCATATGAGCTCTGGGTCTCAAAAGTTTATGATGAAGATGTCCCGGGCGGCAAATCCTTGCCAAAAGGGCTGAGGGATCTTGGCTTCCTTGGGAATGAAGAGGCAGGGGCAGGGAACACCTTTGTGAAGGTAAGGAGATTGATGGCATATCTTAAAGGTAGATGTGCCTACTCTATGGAAGTCCTTGATATACCGGATGATATATCTCCCATAGAATGGTTTGTATTCAGGGGGAGAAGAGGGAGCTGTGAGCATTTTGCCTCTGCGCTGGCTGTAATGCTGCAAGGTGCCGGTATCCCTTCACGGGTAGTCACCGGGTTCTATGTTCATGAGTACAACCCTAGTGGTAATTATTATATAGTCCGTGCCTGTGATGCGCATGCGTGGGTGGAATACTGGGATGGTCCGCCTTCAGCGGGTTGGCACACAGCAGATCCTACGCCGGGTGCATCTAATGTATACATGTCTAAAGCACGGATTATTGATGCCATCCGTTTCAGGTGGATCAGGTGGGTTATTCATTATTCTTTAGAGGATCAGATTCATTTTGCAGGGTATGCAGGATTAAATGCCCCGCATGCTATGAGGTATGCTATACATCTGCTACCTTTTATATGTGCCATTCTTTTTGGTATATATGTCATCTGTCTTTTCTTTAGACGCTTTAGAATGCCTGTATATAATCAGGTGATAAGGGCATTTGCCAAAGAGGGCATAATATTGGAAAAATATACCACCCATGACAGACATTTGTTGTATATTGAGCAGGCATGGCCGGATCTGGCCCCTCATTTTAAGTCATATTTAAGGGATTACCTGGCCTGGCGTTTTGGTGAGAAGGATATAGATATAAGATTGAGGACAAGAGACTTCCTTGGGACAGTGAATAGTAAACAGTGAAGAGTGAATAGATTTATTCCTAAACGATGTCCGGAGTCCATTTATATGAAAATGTCATATTTTCATTATTCGTTGTGGCTGGAAGGTCATGGAGGTTTATATGAAAACAGTGAATAGTAAACAGGGTATTTGCCCGAATCCTTTTTTGCTTGTCGAAAACGTTTTTTGATACATCTAAGGCTTGCTCCAGGGCGATCCCTATTCGCCCTTCGGGCTCAGAAGGGATCGCTTCTCCTTTCGTTTCGCCAAGATGTATTTGCAAAAAACGTTTAAATGTCCGATCAAAAGGATTTCTTTGGGCAACAGCCTGCAAATAGTGAAGCTCCCCACCTACAAGGCAGAGATTTTAACGGGGCATTTCATTTTACTTTCAGTTGCCCCTGTCATTTCTCAATGGTAAAGGCGCATTGATCGATATCCCCTGAAATGCTTAATATTTCCAATACGTCATTTGAATCGAAAGTCAAGCTTGAAATCATACAACCAGGGGATAGTTGGTTGTATCCCTTCCGCAGTTAACTTGTCGGCCAAAAGTTGTCGAACACCACGTTCAATACTTTGAGAATCGCAAAGCTCAAGACGAACCTTTTGCTTTGTTCGATGAGTTTCAATTTTTATCGGAGGCTTTCCCGGATGACAGGTGCGGAGTTTTTTTTGAAGGCCGTATTCAGAGATGACCTGTTCGACACTGCGCACCGCAATCGGATATCCGCATTGCACAAGTTTTTGGGCGATAACTTCCGGCGAGATCTGCGGATCAAGAAATCTGTATCGTATAATCTGACGGACGACTTCATCTGTTCTTCTGTAGTTCCCTTTAGGTCCGGATTTCCGGGTTTTAAGCGCTTCAGCACCTTCCCTTTTAAACTGCTGGAGTGTTTTGGTGATACCGTTGTCTTGTATATCCGAATTTTTCTGCGGTTCTCGTAGGACCAATTCCTTCACACTCTCCTTCGAATAACATGGCAAGCTTAAAAGTGATTCCATCATCTTCCTTTAAGGGAATAGATCCCTTTGAGCCGGTTAGAAAAATTCTCCCACATTCGGTCTTAATCATGCCCTTCCCCTCCCTTGGTAAAAAAGTATATACCTCATTGAACCAAGAGAAAAAATAGCATAGTACGGGCAAAGTAGTCAAATTAATTATGGCGAATACATGATCTTGTTTTCCCTAAAGCGAAAACATAATTCTTAAATGTAAACATATTATCGATCACTATTGTCATACCGGGGAATTATATTTTATCATGCTCGCCATATTTTATTTGACTTCTGTTCTGCCAAACAAATTAACTTTGTGGAAAATAAATTGTTGCATACTTGAATTCTTGATACGAACGGAACAAAGTGTTAAATTATTTGCCACCATAAAATCTCTGCCTACAAGGCGGGGCATTCTGGCAGTTTTCGTAAATAGTAAGGGCCAATGCCTGCCTGTGCGCCTTGCCTGGCAGTCAGACAGGTCACCGCACGCAGACAGGCCCTCTTTGGCCTAAAGATATAAGGCTTGTTTCTTTTCCTGTATGAAGACCGGAATGTTGCCGACTCCTTCCAATTGGCTGGCTACCATCTCGGAGCTGGGGGCATCCATAACGCCATCCATTGCCTTCCCCAATTTGTCTCTTGCTTTGTATTTATATGCCGGCATTTTTGATACCATTCACCTCATCCCTGTTATTCCATTCCCCAACCAAGATATTCTAACTGCGATCTGCTATTCTTTTACCCGAATGGATCGCAAACAAAATGCAGGTGGCATGACAAGGGGAATTTGTTTATAAGTTTCGTCGAACTTGAGATGCCTTCAACACGGTTCCTTTTTATGTCCTTACGGTTTTAATAATTCTGTTTGTTATCTTGTTATCGGAAGAACTAAAGTAAAAGTGCTCCCTTTTCCTTCTTTGCTTTCACAAAAAATATTACCCCCATGGGCTTCGGCAATGACCTTGCTCAATGCCAGCCCAATTCCTACACCAGGGTCCTTATGAATGGATAAGGAAGATTCGGCCTGATAAAACTTATCAAAGACACGATCAATCTGTTCTTTTGAAATGCCGATGCCGTTATCCTTCACGGAAATGCTGACAAAACCCCTTTCAATATCCGGCATATCCGGATGGCCTCCTATCCGGTTTGCGGTTATCGTAATGATATCATTTTCATGTGTAAATTTAATCGCATTGCTCACCAGATGAACCATCACGTTCTTGACTCTATCCTGATCAGCGTATATGGCGGGCACGTCGGTATTGATCGCAGGCATCAGCGAAATCTGTTTTGCATCGGCCATGGGCTTTAAAATTTCGATCACCTGGTCTACACAATGCCTGATATCCATCTTGTCATAATTGGCAAAAATCTGATCCGACTTGATTTCAACGATTCCCAGAAGGTTGTTCAACAGATTGGTTAGCCGGTCAATATTGCGTTTCGCCATGGTAAGAAATTTTTCCTGCGCCTCATTTATTTCTCCGGTTTTTCCATCCAGAATTAAATTAATGGCATTTTTTATGGGTGTTAAAGGGGTACTCATCTCATGCGCGGCAAGGGAAATAAATTCCGACTGTACCCGTCGCATCTCCTTTTCCTGTTCTCGGATCTTTTCAAGCACCTTTTCCGCTTCAATTCTGTCAATGATTTTTTTTATAGTGACTTTGATGACATCAAAATCAAAGGGCTTCAGAATAAAATCAAATGCGCCCATTTTCATAGTGTTTATTGCGCTTTCAATAGTTCCATGCCCAGTTATGATAAGGACGTAAATATGGGGATAGTGTTTTTTTATCTCCTTTAGTAAAGTAATGCCATCCATATGGGGCATGCATAAATCGGTAATCACAATATGTGCAGGAAAAGTCTTCAGCTTTTCTAATGCAATTTCACCGTCCAGCGCGGTCTCTATTTCGAGATGGCTCTCCTCCATCATGGCGCGGCTAAAGCTGCGCAGATAGTTCTCCTCATCATCGACGTATAATATTTTAATTCGGTCCGTCATTTAATTTTCCTCACCAATAATCGCATACCCGATCAGGCTGTCAAAAACGGCGGGTACAAAATCGGTGTTTTCCCGAAGATATTTTATCCTGTCTTGGATGAAACCATTTTTAAGAGTCACTTTTTTATTCTTTAAACCCCTTTTTGTCATTCCCGTGAAAACGGGAATCCAGTATTTTAAGCTTATTACCAAGTTCCTGGATTTGCGACTTATATCTCCTTATTCATTCCACCGATCGTGCTGATAATTACCCGGCCCGAATCCAGATAGAAGTCAACATTTCTTCCATGGCTGCCTCCGGTATCTTCACCAACGATAGGAATTTTTTTCTTCTTTAAGAGCTGCTTTATGCTCTTAACATTTTTTCCACCTATGGATTTTTCGTAATGCTCGCCGTCGGCAAACATTTTTGCCCCGCCTGCGATCTTTGCAACGATATTACGTAGAGATGCCCCCATGTTCATCATTTCCTTCAAAAGGGCAACAATTGCTGTATCAGCATAGTGATACACTTCGTCGAGGGAAGTATGTTCTCCTGCCTTTGCCGGGTCACTAAGACAACAGCCCCCTTTGCTCGTCAGGACGATGGACGTAACTTCAGATAAAGAAGCGTCGTATCTTATGCTTTTTTTTCGTTTCTCCTCTCTCATCTCTTGTCCGTTTTCCTCACTAAGCGGGACTGTCTTCCCTTGGCGGTTACCGGGCAGCATGATATGAGCGAATCCTCCAATGCACATTTTGGTATCATAAACGTCACCGCAACGCAAGAACCAAGCCCAACAGAAGAAAATACGGCCGGCACCCTTCTCTCATCCTCTTCTCCTACGATGATCATAATCTTTTCATCTGCCACAGATGTTCTTTGCCCTCCTTATTGAATCCAACAAAACTTTTTCGGAATCCTTAGAGGGAATCAATATGAGGAATGTATCAATATTTTTTTGTCCTGCAGGGTTGATGTAAATTTGTTGACAATTATAATGAGCACTCTGGCGCTGACTCCACTACGGGCAATGGTTTCATCCAGAACGGCCTGGGCCATATCATGCGCTATAAGCGGGATGGTATGATAGATATTCAGCATACAGAAATCGTGGATTGCTGTGAGGTACACACCGGCCAAGATATTCCCGATCTCTTCGATGATGGAGGTATCCGGACTGTCGCCCTTCTTTCTTTCGATGTGCGCTGAATATTGAGCTAATTCCATAATATGAGTCTTCATTGCCTGAGACACAATGAAAAACATCTCTCCCTGGATGCCGCTCGACCGCGCTGCCCTTTACTGCCAACGAGGGTAATGCCGCTATTCAAAGCCCATTGAACTTGCTTTGAAAGAATATATTCGTATGCTTTCATTCGTGCCTATCTCTAACTACTATACTGATTTATTCAGCTTTTTGCCATACATATATTACGTTTTCAAGAACACTCCATGAGCCTAAAATGTTAAGATATTCAAATCATTAACATAGATTTTTACGGTAAAATTCTAATCGTAGTTACGAAACAGGCATCCCTTCAAAAGTCATTTTTTTACCACCTGTCCATAAGTATTCCTGTGAAGCAAACGTTTTCATAACCGAAAGAAGCAGGGGTAAATTCTTTTTCTTCTTGAGCTTCACAACAATTTTGTTGTTACCGACTTCAATCTTCCCACTGTTCATAATAAATTTTTCATAGATACGTATATCGGATAGATGAGAATATCTTTCAAGATCCATTGCCAGCAATTTGTAAAGATTATGAGCAAT
>Ga0210003_1000093_pt1 | contig 76720 bp, 67 predicted proteins | sample LantaG_FD_182804 | JGI IMG/M metagenome (GOLD analysis project Ga0210003, IMG submission 182804) | Deep subsurface microbial communities from Baltic Sea to uncover new lineages of life (NeLLi) - Landsort_02402 metaG (SPAdes) (version 2) | ecosystem: Environmental > Aquatic > Marine > Oceanic >... | reverse complement strand
CGGTATTGCGGTATCCAAGGTAGTGGTAGTGAGAGATCAGACAACGGAAAAGGTCATCGTCAGCGCCATTGTTTACCGGGACAATCCGGAGTGGAACCAAACTCTTAAGACTGCATGAAATCTCCTGAGTATCATGAAAAACCAGTGTTTGTTGTCTATTCCGAAATTCATTCGTAGACCTGCGCTGACGGGGCGGCAAGACAATATGCTTAAGCCCGCTCCAGTTTCAACAACAAGTCCCTGCACGCCATGTCTTTGAGCTGACCGTTTGGTCCACACCACCCCCATATCTCGCAAAGCTCCCTGGAAAGTCGTGTCCTGTGCCAGTCTGGATTCTCTTGGATAAGCTGCCTGATTGATGCAATGGCAACTTCTTTTCCCTGACCGCTTATGGTGATTTTGAATGAATCCACATAAAGACTATAGCAAAAATATTTTTGCGAGTCCAGTCTAAAATATACCTCAGACCCAAGCAATCATCATGCCGAACAGTATTGTCGCTGTCCCTGATATTCTAATATTAATAGAATATTACAACTTATGAGATCTGCAATCTTAAAGTTTTCTCAGCAAATGAACCGATATTAGCAATCAGAGAAAAGATGGTTCAGGGATTTCAAACTTTGTTAGTTATGAAGAAGGAGAGCTCATGCATGAAAGGCCAAGCTGTGAGGAGCTAGAACAAAGGGTCAAGGAATTAGAAAAGGAAACTGTTGACCGCAAGTGGGCTGAGGAGAGATCTGCTACAATTATACAGACTGCCCTTGACGGTTTCTGGATTAACGATATAAAAGGTCAAATTCTAGATGTCAACGATTCATACTGTCTAATGACAGGTTATACCCGTGAAGAACTGATTGCTATGTCTATACCTGATCTCGAAGAAGTAGAAAAGCCTAAAGAGACAGCCAAACACATAAAAAAGATAATTAAGCAGGGATACGACCGTTTTGAATCACGTCATAGGCGCAAGGATGGCAAGATCATCGAGGTTGAAGTCAGTGTGAAGTATCTTGGTGTAGGCGGAGGGCAAATGGTTGCATTTGTCCGCGACGTCACCGAACGCAAGAAGGCAGAGGATGCGTTTGGGAAGAGCGAGGAAAAATATCGTGACATGTTTGAGAACGTATCTGACTTTTTATATTTTCACGATTTAGAAGGAAATTTTACTGAGACTAATCTGGTTATGAAAGAGGACTATGGATTTACTAAAGATGATATAGCTAACAGAAATATAAGAGATTTTATCCCTGAACGTTACAGGCATCTATTTAAAGATTATCTAAAGAGAATAAAGGAAAAAGGGAAAGATGATGGTTTAATGGCAATCATGACAAAGGATGGTGGTGAACGTATTGTCGAATATAGGAATTCTCTAGTCTATGACTCAAAAGGACCAATCGGCATTCGAGGTATAGCCAGGGATATTACCGAGCGCATACAAGCCAAGAGGGCGATTAAAGAGAGCGAGGAAAAGTTTAAGTCTCTCAGTGAGAACTCCCCTGACATCATTTGCACCTTAGGGACTGATGGATCACTTACCTATGTCAATCCTGCATGGGAAAAAATTCTGGGGCATAAGAGGCAGGAGGTTATAGGGAGATATTTCGTGGATTTTGCGCGCAAGGAAGATACCAGAGGATATGTTCACGGTTTCAAACGGGTCAGGGATGAGAAGAAGACGATTAGAGATGTACCTGGAACCCTGATACATAAGGATGGATCTGCCCGCCTTTTTACCCTTAGTGGTGCCCCTAATTTGAACTCAACGAGGAAAGTGACAGGGACAGTGGGACTCCTCAAAGATGTTACCGAACAAAATAGACTCCAGGCCCAACTTCAGCAGGCCCAAAAGATGGAGGTCATTGGGACCCTTGCAGGAGGGGTGGCCCATGACCTCAATAATATCCTGGCTGGTCTTGTAAGTTATCCTGAGTTGTTATTGATGGAAATTCCGCAGGATAGCCCATTTAGAAAACCTATCTTGACCATACAAAAGGCAGGGCAAAAGGCTGCTGCTATTGTGCAGGATTTGCTGACTCTGGCAAGAAGAGGGGTTAATGTTATGGAGATTGTGGGTTTGAATCATGTTATTTCTGAATATTTGGAGAGCCCTGAATATGAAAGATTGGAATTATACCATCCTGGGGTTCAAGTGGAAACCGATCTTGATAAAGACCTGTTAAATATTTTAGGCTCTCCTGTTCATTTATCCAAGACTGTAATGAATTTAGTCTCTAATGCAGCTGAAGCTATGCCTGCTGGGGGGGAGATTTCCATGTCCACAAAAAACCAATATATTGACAAACCCATCAGAGGTTATCACGATATTAAGGAGGGTGATTATATCGTTTTTACAGTTTCTGATACTGGAGTGGGTATCTCTCCAGAGGATAAGGAAAGGATATTTGAGCCTTTTTATACGAAGAAGGTGATGGGAAAAAGCGGAACAGGATTGGGCATGGCTGTTGTATGGGGGACAGTAAAAGATTATAGAGGATATATCGATGTCCAAAGTCTGGAAGGAGAAGGGACTACATTCACACTTTATTTTCCGGCAACCAGAAAAGAATTAGTTAAAGATGAACCCCTATTATCCATTGAAGATTATATGGGCAAGGGAGAGTCAATTTTAGTTGTGGATGATGTGGAAGAACAGAGGGCGATTGCCTCGGTAATGCTAAAAAAATTGGGTTATTCTGCTACATCAGTTTCAAGTGGTACAGAAGCGGTTGATTACATGAAAGACCATTCAGCAGATCTCATTGTGTTAGATATGATTATGGATCCTGGAATTGACGGGCTCGAGACGTACAAGAGGCTTCTCGAATTACATCCCGGGCAGAAGGCCATAATCGCAAGTGGATACTCTGATACAGAACTTGTTAAAGAGGCTCAGAGATTAGGTGCAGGGGCGTATATAAAAAAGCCGTATCTATTAGAAAAGATTGGATCAGCTGTTAGAGCTGAATTAGATAAATAACAATTTTGGATTTTACGAAAACTGCCAGAATGCCCCGCCTTGTAGGCGTGGAGCTTCGCTTGAGATACAATCCGTTTTTCCAAAGATTAGGATCTTCCCGTGTTTTTCTTCGCGAAATCTCTCATCCCTTTTCGTTCATGAGCAAAGGCTTCATCCAAAGTGGCATTATTCCTGAAATTGATCAAACCTTTTATTATTACAAGCATGTCCTGATCCACAGCACACATCTCAGAAGCGATCTGCTTCGCACGTGGTATGAGCTCTTCATGGGAAACCACCTCATTTACAAGACCTATTTTAAAGGCCTTATCAGCTGAAATGGTCTGAGAAGTAAACGATATCTGCTTGGCCATTCGCTGGCCAACAGTCTGCTGGAGGAGTTGTGTCATCCCCCATCCCGGATGTATTCCGACCATTGCATGTGTATCTTTAAAAGATGCCATCTCAGAGGCGATGAGAAAATCACAGTTTAGGGCTATCTCAAAACCACCAGTAATCGCGGGGCCGTTGATTGCCCCTATTATAGGCTTTTTGCAAGCCGCAATTGCGTCTGGAAAGTTTATCACCTCGGCTATGAGACCAAGAATGTCTTCGTTTTCAACTACATCAAGATCGAGACCCGAACAGAATGACTTGCCGTTACCTGTTAGTATCGCAACTCTAATACCATCATTTCCGGCCACTTTTTCAATGTAGTTGGTAAGGTGAATCAAAAGATCCCGGTCAATGGCGTTATGCCTGTTTGGACGATTTAAGGTAATAAGAGCTACCCCATCTTTTATCTCGAACAGTACTGGCTTTTCCATGCTTAACTCCCTTTTAAGGCGAAAATTTTATGTAATTTGCTGAAACGATACCTTACACTATATGTAAGATCTGCACAATTGCTTGTTTGTTTCTTATCTTTCCAAAATTTGCAGTTGTGTGGTATATAATGAAGAATATTATAAGGTTAAATAACAATTCAGATCATGCATAGGGAGGCAGATATGGAGGTAAAGATATTAGTTGTTGATGATGAAGAGGCAGTGCGCAATGTGGTTGGCGCCTCTTTGGAGAAGCCAGGTTATAATGTTGATCTGGCTGATGGTGTTAGGTCCGCAATGGAGCTAATGAAATCTACCGAGTATGATATTATTATAATGGATAAAAATATGCCAGATATGGATGATATGGAGGAAGAGGGTGGGATGTCTCTCTTAAAATACACAAAGATGCATGCCCCTACCTCCGAGGTTATAATGATGACCGGATATCCAACAATAGAAACTGCAATAGAGGCGATGAAGCTTGGGGTCTTTGATTATATAACAAAACCCTTCTCAATAGAAGAATTGCATAGGAAAGTTGAAAGGTTATTAGAGTACATGTCTTTTATCAACCCTGAAAACACCATCCAGGCATACAGAAATCTTCATATTGAAATATTAAATTTATTGGAGAATAAGCTCCATGTTTCTGATGATGAGCTTGATAAATTGTTAACCGTATTAGGCGCAAGGATTGATCAGTTTTTCAAATTACTGAAGGGAGGGGAACGCATCATTCTTCTGCAAAAACAGGCACTTGGAAATATTGAGACTTATGCCGCCCGATTGAAAGATGAGATGCCTGAGAAAGATCATCACTACAGTCTGGTTGAAATGATCTGTAAAGAATCAAGCAGACGAATATAATTCTTTAGAGAAGGTGACATATTTATTGCCTGTTACCCTGGTTGCCATTTGCAGTTTGATCGAGCCAAATCATGAGAAATATAACCCAGCTGCCATTGCAGAGAATTATTGGGCCTTGCACATACAAAAAAGGGTAAATCTGAATTTGAAATCTTATGGTAAAATAGGTATGATGTGATGTGGAAATCCTGAGTGATCTATGGTACACAACAAAAAGTTCAGGGTAAGGGTTATTTGCAATTACAGACTTAGTAAGAGGGAATGACGCTTAACCCACCAGCCTTTTTCGGGATAGAGAAAAGGGGTTGTTTCTATAAAATTAGGATAAAGAAGATTAAAAGGGAAAGGAGAGAAGATGGCGGCTAAGGATAGGAAGGTGCGAGAGGCTCAGAAGGTCTATTGGAAAAACAAATTGAATTACCGTATATCTTCTCTGTCTGAAAAGGGTCTTGAATCCGGAAAGATTGATAAAGACCCCATTGTCAGAAAGGTGCGGGCAAAGATAAAGAAAACAGAATCCAGGCTCAGGGTCATTACCGGGAATGAAAAGAAAATAGAGGAAATGGTCAGAATCAAGGAAGAGAAAAAGGCTGCTCCGCCAAAGGAAAAGGCAAAGAAAGCCAAACACTTGGGACAAGCGCCTGAAGAGAAAAAATCCAAGAAGAAAAAGAAGAAGGAGCCGACAAAGGTAGAAGAGAAGGAACCTACAAAGGTAGAAGAGAAGGATCAGAAGGAAAAGCCAGAGAAGGCAGAAAAGAAAGAACCTGAGAAAAAAACCGAAAAGAAAGAAAAGAAGGAAGTGAAAAAGGAAAAACCGGAAAAGGCAGAGAATAAAAAACCAAAGAAGCAGGAGATAAAGGAGACGAGTAAGACTAAGGATAAAAAACCGGATAAGCAAGAGATAAAAGAGACGGTTGAGGCTAAAGAGAAAAAATCGGGCAAGAAAAAGGAGAAGAAAGAGTAGTAAGAAAAGAGAAGAAAGCAGGGCCTGCCTGCACAGGGGTTGCGGGAATTTTTATTGCATAAACTCCTTGACAAGACCAGGAAAATCTTTTTAGGCTATTTTTGGTGAACGGTACACCCTCAAGATTAAGTATCGGCTCCAGGTCTTCGTTCCGAAGCGTCAAATCTTGCGGCTGTGCATTAATGCGGATTATCCGCAGCGCTCTGACCTGATTTAGGGGTACCGTTCACCACTTTTTATCCTCGCCTCCATTGCTAAATGCCCCATAGTTCAAACATTAAATGCTGTCGGCGGTCGAGTTATTGCCAAGGGCACCAACAATCCTTAAGGCTATAAGATAAAATACAATAGGTGCAACCAGCCATATAATTTGAGGCATTAAGGTAATTTCACCTTTGCCAAATTCAAAGAGTACCGGATTCCACCATTTTGGATTATATGTCCAGGCACCAACGCTGGTGGCTGAAAGTTCCACTGCGAATTCTTGTGCCTGGCCCCACGCAAGCAGTACACCTAATTCCTGCCGCCTGAAGCGTGTGAGTTGCGGTGGTTTGCATAACCTAAACACAAGCCATACCCCTATCATAAAAAGACCACCATCCCAGAAGGTGTGAAGCGTGGGTTGTAAGATCGGCGGGAGCGGGAATTCCCGAATGAGTGTGAACGCAGGATCATCAGAAAACTCAGGCCCGATAAAAAAGAAGGTAAATTCCCAGGTAAGCCCTATAATAAAACCCACCCAGAATAGCTTCCATATAGCCAGGCTAAAGCTTCCTCTTTTATAATTGATATAAAAAAATAAAGGGATCGAAATAGCAATTGCAATATCGGCTATATAATACAGATTACTCATTATAGAACCTCCTCCTTTAAATTGATTTCAACATGCATAGCTAAATGGCCATAGTACCACATAAGAGGAATCAGGGCTACGTTCTGAATATTTAGATTTAAGGATCAGCTTGCAACAATCAATAAAGTTTTACCGCCTGTCAATAATACTAAAATACTAAATATCAAATGTTGACAGGCTGTTGCCCAAGGATTCGGGCAAATACCCTGTTGAGATCTGACCCCAATTCACTCTGTGCCTAAAATATTGGCCCATTTTATAAAGAAAATATGGAGCATCTCTTTCATCTATGATAGGATTATATTTGTTTCCATTTTATTCAATTTTACGGGAGGTGATTTATGTATACTAAAGCCACTGAACTTGCATTTCAGGGTCTCAGGGATCTCTCTATAGTCAAATGGTATGTGATCCCTTTGTTGGCGCTTGTGTTCTATGTCTACGCCAGCGAATTTAAAAAGGCCAGGACAACGGGTAAATGGGACGCCATTTACGCCGGGTTGACCTTATTCGGCATGGATTTCTTTAACGAGACATGGAACGGCTGGGTGCTGCATTTTTCCCATCACTCGGCATTTTGGACCACCCCGGGTGATACAGCCTTTCGCACCATGGTGGGGTGGAATATTGAGATCATGTTCATGTTCGCCATCGCCGGGATCATTTATTACAATACGCTCTCAGAGGACAGGAATGAGAAAATTCTGGGGCTTCCCAACCGCTGGTTCTGGGCCATAGGATATTCTGTCTTCTGTGTGTTTGTGGAGTGCCTGTTAAACATCGGTGGCCACCTTGTCTGGGAGTATCCATGGTGGAGGCTCTCATTTGGCGGGGTATGGCTGATCTTTCTGATCGGGTACTTCCACTTTTTTGTAGCCATCATCTTGGTGCTTGGCATGAAGACCCACAGGAACAAGATCATCGCAGTAAGCATTATTTATGCAGTTCCGATCGTGATGAATGTTATAGCCTTCGGTCTCATGGGATGGAACTATTGATGGAGATTGATCAGGAGGGATAAAAGGGGCAGAGCATTTTTTGCCCTTTTTAGGTCCTGAATCCATGATTCAATCCCTGGCCCTGATAAATACAAGTAAAAGGCAGTTGGTGATTATGTCAAAAGAGAGAATCACAAGAAGACAGAAGGACATATCCCGTCTGTTGAAGGAAAAGAAGAAGGCCCGGAAGGGCAAGATAAAAAAGGCAAAAAATAAGGGCAGAATATAAGGCATAGCCCAGGGCCATAAAATTATAAAAAAGCCACCTCTCCAGCAGCTGATAAATTTTAAGGACATCAAATTTAATTCTTCAGCGCCAAAAGCCCGGGGCTGGAGCATAAGCAGAGACGAAAAGGTATGTTATCCCTGAAACGTTGATACTTTACAAAGACATCTTATTTTTCTATATTTGTGATGTCAAGTATCGTGATGTGGTAATGTATTGCTGCGAATACGCAGTATACTATATGTCAGGACAGAAGGAATCCGGATCGACAGGGGGATATTATGTCAGACAAGAGAGTATTACCTCCAACCTATTTATTCTTGGCCATCGTTGTAATGGTTATGCTTCATTTTCTCTTTCCGGCTGTGAAAGTCATCTGTTTTCCCTGGAAGATTCTCGGCGCCATTCCTTTAGTATTCGGGATGGTTATTAACATTATTGCCTCAAACGCCTTTGACAGGATCGAGACAACAGTCAAGCCATTTGAAGAATCAACAACCCTGATCACGACCGGAGTGTTTCGGATCAGCAGGCATCCGATGTATCTCGGCATGGTGTTCATTCTCATCGGGATAGCAATCCTCATGGGGTCTTTGACGCCATATACGGTCATCCCTGTCTTTGCTATTGTAATGGACATGGTTTTTATAAGGGTTGAAGAGGGAATGCTTGAGGACAAGTTTGCTGGGTCCTGGTTGGAATATAAGGACAAGGTAAGGCGATGGATATGAAACAATGGGGTCTACACTCTTGACAACTTTTGTCATAGGCCTGACCCACTGCTGTTGCAGGAGGAATATATGGCAAACTCAAGGGTTTTAACCAAAAATCTATTAATTGCGGGGCTTTTTTGTATCATTTTAGTAACTTCCGCCGGCACAGTGCAGGCCTGCAGGTTGTATGGGGCTATATCCAATGATCTTCCGGACGGAGTATTGCAAAGCCATCTTATCACTGCCTTCAATTCTGTGAAGAATTTGGCGAGGTCAGGCAACATTGATGGATGGGGGGTTGCATATGTTCCAGAGTATGGAGACAGAGCCATCATTAAACGTGGTGCACTAAGGGCCTTTCGTGCTGCAGGATATGATGAATTGGTAAAAAGCCTGGAGACAACAAAGCCAAAGATCACTATCGCACACATCAGATATTGCACTTCGGGCTGCTGCGCACACGGCAAGGAGACACTTAAAGATCCTCATCCGTTTTATCGTGATAAAGATGACAAGCGCTGGATTTTTGCCCATAACGGCGGTGTTAGTGTCAAGCGTATGAAAAAACTCATCGGAGAAGAGTATCTGCAGAAAAATCCGCCTAATGGCTCAGATATATCAGCCTGTGCCGACAAGGTCGTTGATTCAGAGCTTTACTTCTTGCATATTCTGAAAAATATTGAGGAAAATAACGGAGACGTAACAAGGGGGATTATTGCTGCTGTTGGGCAAATCGTGAAACACGGTGAACATGGTGGGATGAACTTTATCTTGAGCGATGGCAAAACCATATGGGCATTTCGTAAAGGAGGCTTGATCCTTCATCACAAGTTATACTATTTTTATGACCCTGAACGAGGTTATTCCGCTGTGGCGACACAATATCCAATAAAGAAAAAGGGCGGCTGGATTTCCATGGACAATTACGAGCTTGTTGTCTTGACCGGGGATAGTGCCCCTGTGGCCATACAGTGAGACGTTTGCATAATACACATATTGTTTCGCCTGAAGCGGACGGATAGCTTACATTCCTCGAAGTGAATTTGGGTTTTGACTTTTTGCGGATTTATCAATAATGAAGATCTTAGCAGTTTGAGGTTCGGTTATTTTTAGTAAGGAGGATTTTCTATGCCAAGCCAGGAGTTTGAGAAGGTTATCAAAATGTTGAGATCATACCCGCCCTCGATCGATGTCACGATTGAAGAGCATCGTGAACTTTTAGAATTTGCTGCTTCACTGTACCCGGTAGCAGAGGATATTTCCTGCAAACCGCAAAAGGCGGGGAGTGTGCCTGCTGAGTGGATTATGGCACCTGATGCCGCAGACGATTGGGTAATACTATATTTGCACGGAGGGGGTTACGTGGCAGGCTCGATCAACTCCCACAGAGAGTTGGCGGCGCGCATTTCGAGGGCAGCAAAGGCGCGGGCCCTTATCATCGAATACCGGCTGGCTCCCGAGCATCCATTCCCGGCTGCATTAGAGGATTCGATGGCTTCCTACCGCTGGCTTGTTACAGAGGGAGTAGATCCTGCGAGAATCGTGATCGCCGGAGATTCTGCTGGTGGGGGACTTGCGGTTTCGACCCTTATAGCACTCAGGGATGAAGGTGAGACGCTGCCTGCTGCAATTGTGTGCCTCTCACCCTGGGTGGACCTGGAAGAGCTTGGAAAGTCCATGGTTACCAGGGCCGAAGTCGATCCAATAATTCTGCGTGAAATCCTCATAGCAGATGCGAGGGCCTATCTCGGCAATGCAGATCCCCATACGCCGCTAGCTGCACCTCTATATGCGGATCTTACAGGGCTTCCCCCGATGCTCATCCAGGTTGGAACATCAGAGGTTCTGTTCGACGACTCAACCCGCCTTGCCGAGCGCGCAAGGGATGCTGGCGTGGATGCGATTTTGGAGCCCTGGGAGGAGATGATCCACATCTGGCAGTTTTTTGCCTCAATCCTACCAGAGGGGCAAGAAGCCATCGGCCGCATCGGAGAGTTCATCAGGCAGCACACAGTCTGAGTAGATTTCACCGGTAACTGTCCCCTTTAATCTAGTATAGATAACTGCTATCCCTATATTTATGGTCTCCAAAGTTAAATTTATATATTGAGCTATTTAATTGTGCTCAATCTCAATGTGGGGTATGTTTGCTAAAACAAAATAACCAATAAGGACGGCTCATTATGAGTAAGAAGGATTACTACGAAGCCCTGGAGCAGAGGTGATCTCCTTTTTCCTGAAGCGGGTGTGGGAACTTTTTGGTAGCAAAACATTGGGAAATCTAGTAATAATATAGCGTTTTATGATTAGCGACCAGTATTACAAACGCACACTATTATGGAGGATTGTCTTATGACCAGGAAGTTGACAGTGATACCGGAGCAGTGTTCCGGCTGTAGAATCTGTGAGATTGTCTGCTCAATCGAACATTTCGGTGTGATCAATCCGAAGAAATCTGCGATCAGGGTTATGATTACGTATCCTCACCCTGTTCTTCGGATGCCGATTGTGTGCAGCCAGTGTAAGATACCAAAATGCGCACAGGTGTGTCCTGTGGATGCCTTGCGTCGCGTTAACGGCGTTGTCCAGTTGGACGAGCAGCTGTGTATTTCGTGCTATAAATGCGTTGAGGCATGCCCCTTTGGGGCCATGTATGCCCACGACGGCTGTGATTATCCCATCAAGTGCGATATGTGTGGAGGCGACCCACAGTGTGTGAAGAATTGCCCCAAGGGTGCACTTAAATTGATCCCGGAAGCTGTGCTGGGCGAGTCCAAGCGATTGAATAATGTATTGAGCTATACTCAGATGAAGGAGATCGAGTTTTATGAGATGGGCGAGAAAAAGGTTATTCAGTATGCCGAGATAGGGAAGGAAGAGCTATGAGAATAAAAAGCGGGTATTTCAAAAAGCATCTGCATGTGGATCTGACCCATGGCACTGCCGAGCGTCGTGACCTTTCAGAGAACTTTATCGAGAAGTATATTGGTGGGCGAGGGTTTGGTGCGAAGATGGTGTGGGACAACCTTAAAAGGCATAACTTTACCATAGATCCCCTTGGGCCTGAGAATCTTTTGGTTATTGCTCCAGGTCCTCTTACCGGTGTGTATCTGCCATCTTCTGGGAAGTGTTCTTTTATTGCCATATCACCGGCTACGGGGTTGTATGGCGATTCCTCTGCCGGAGGCGGATTCGGTGTTGAACTCCGCCAGTGCGGCATCGATGTCCTGTCCATCAGGGGGTGTGCACCTGCACTATCTGTGATTTTTGTTGATGGTGTTGAAACGAAAATCATTCCCATGCCTGAGCTAAAGGGCAAGACCTGCCTTGAAACAGAAGGATTAATTCTAGACAAATTGTGTACACACGCTGTGCATGTTGCAGCAATCGGCGTTGCAGGAGAGAATCTGGTCAAATTCGCCTGCGTAAATACCGACTGGAGTCGGAACGCAGGAAGGACCGGTATAGGCGCTATCATGGGTTCAAAAAACCTCAAGGCGATTGTTGTACGCGGGCACGAGGACCTTCCCGTCCATGATGTTAAAGGACAGGTGGTTGAGGCTGATAAGGCCTTTAAATATTTGAAGGAGCACAAGTATTTCAATCTCTGGCAACAGGAGGGGTTGATGAATGTTATCGAATATGCGAACGAGAAGGGAATTTTGCCCACGCACAATTTCAAGGACACTGTATTTACGAAGCACGAGCAGATCAACGGCACGAAGATGCTGAATCACTACAAGATAGGAGATAGCGCATGCTTTTCCTGTTCCATGTGCTGTGGCAATATCTGTCTGGTGAAAAACGGAAAGTATACCGGCACGGTAATCGAGGGTCCGGAATACGAGTCGTGCGCCATGCTTGGTTCAAATCTCGGCATAGACGATTTTGCTGCAATACTCTCTGGCTGTAAATTGTGTGATGAGTTGGGAATAGATACTATCTCCACGGGTAATATCATAGGGGCTGTAATAGAAGGGTATGAGCAGGGGGTATTGACGCTTGACGACCTTGATGGGCGTGAAATTTCCTGGGGAGATGAAGATTCGATACTCGAACTGATTCAAAAGATAGCCATGCGCCAGGGGATCGGAGATATTCTGGCCGATGGGTCATTAAGGATTATTGAAAAGTGGCCTGAGATGGATAAGATTATTCTTCACGTCAAGGGGCTTGAACAATCGGCCTATGACAGCCGCGCTGCCATGTCCATGGGACTGGCTTATGCAACCTCTGATATCGGCGCACATCATACACGTGCCTGGCCGGTAGCCAAAGAGATGGAGGAGGGCCAAGAATGGTCTGATGAGGAACTGGTGGATACTGTAATCTATCACCAGACGCTGCGCCCGCTTTTTGACATGCTCGGGGTATGCCGCCTGCCATGGATCGAGCTGGGGTTGAACGAGAAACGCTACGAGAATTTCTACAGATATGTGACAGGCAAAAGCGTTACATTGGAGGAGCTTTTAATGCGTTCAAATGATATATACAACCTCACCCGCTTGATAAATGCTCACATGGGCTTTAGCCGCAAGGACGATACGCTGCCGTACAAGGTTTATTCCCGTCCTGCCCTCACAGGTCCGAATGCAGGGAAGGTGCTCGATAGGGATAAATTTGAAGAGCTTCTTTCCCTGTACTATCAAAAGCGCGGCTGGGATGATAACGGCCTGCCCACTGCTGAGACAGAGAAAAGGTTTGATGATTGAAGAGGGGTATAGATCTACACTGGTTGTTGCCATTGGTGATAACCCGTGTAGATCTGGCTCCATTTCTTAAGATTTATATGAAAAAGCTATTTATATTGTTTTGTTGGGTTTATTAGTTTGATTGGTTTATGTGAAGACAGGCACAAAGCCTTGTAGGGGCCTTTTGCCCTCATCGGCCCGGTTAAGGTAAATATGCAGTGCGAGGCTCAGGGGATTGAAATGCATATTCTAGCGCCTGTCGAAGAAAGTCCCCCCCTTGAGGGGGTGTTACTCCCAATAACATCCCCCTGGCCCCCTTCAAAGGGGGAATTAAGGGGTGTTACCCCTTTGAAGGGGGGATCTGTCCGAGCAGATTAAGGGGTAGAAGGGATCTTGAGCTTATCCTTCCATCGCGATTTGCTAATACATCCTTTAGGCGGAGCTTAAAGGGGAATCGCTCCCTTATGTCTAAAGCCTGCCTTTAGGCAGGCGAGTTAGACAGCGCCCGTAAGCGAGCCAAAGGATGTATCAAAGAGCGATAAAAAGTAAGCGAGAGAACTCCCATCCCGAAAGCATTTTCATCTTTGGTTGTGTCTGCTGCGCAGGCATGAGAGTTTATATGAAAAAGAAGTCAGGAGTCAGAGTTCAGAATCCAGAAGTTAAGATACATGCGATAATCCAATCGGAAGAATTCTGGCTCCTGGATTCTGGATACTTTTTCATGCTTGGTTGTGTCTGCTGCGCAGGCATGAGAGTTTATATGAAAACAGGGGGCAGCTTTCCACTCTTGTGTTCTTGCTTGTTGACAAATGACCCTTAACAATTAAGATGTTACCCTATATTCTCTCAGGAGGTGGCCATGGAACAAAGACTTTCCATCTGGCATGAAGAAAGATGCGATCTTTGCGGGGAGTGTCTTCATAAGTGTCCTGTCCTTAAGTTACCTTTGCAGGAAGCAAAGATCGAGATGAAAAATCTTATAGAGGGAAAACAATCTCGCTATGTCCTCACTAAATGTACAACATGCATGTCATGTAATACATACTGCACAAGGCAGGCTAATCCTTATCAGCTCATACTCGAGAGATGGAACGATTTGTATAAAACAAGAGGTGCGCCTCCATTATACAAGTTTGTGTGCCCTACACAAGAACCGAATATCTGGCAGCTTATCAATGTATTTTTATCTGAGAAGGAAAAACACTGGGTATCAAAATGGATGGATTATGTCCCAAGTCCATCTGATACGGTCTTTTTGATCGGGAATTACACCCATTTGTTCCCATTTATCATCGGCGGGAGCAGGCTGTTAGAGTATTTCAAGCCCATAGACAGGATTGATCAATGGGAAGGGGGTGCGTATCTCTATCAGGGAGGATATCTGGATGTTGTGCAGCAGATAGCCCAAAGGACTAAGGAGGATTTTGATAAGTGGGGTGTGAAGACTGTCGTCCCGATGCTGGATGCTGTTTATCATCTGTTTACAGAGGTGCACCCAAGGGAGATGGGGGTAGTCCATGACCAGGAATTTATCAATTTCCATGAATGGTTACTGGAAAAGATTAATTCAGGCGAAATACAACTGCCCAATCAATTGGATCTTAAGGTGAGCGTGCATGATAACTGCTACTCAAAGATTCCGGATACGAACTACTGTGAAAGGCCAAGAGAGATCCTGAAAAAATGTGGCGTAAAGATCCTGGAAATGAAACATACGTGTAATGATTCACTTTGTTGTGGATTCGGGGCCGGTGCTTCCTGGAAATATAATATCTCAATCCCGTTTGATATCATATCCGAGGGGGTGAAAAAATTCAAAGAAGCAGAAGAGACAGGGGCCGAGGCGCTAGTATCTTACTGTGGAGGGTGTATTTATCTGCTGTGGGCGGCCAGGGAGCTTATAGGGAGCAAGATAGACATCTACCACATGATAGAGATAGTGAGGATGTCTATGGGAGAAAAGATCAATTATCCCCAGGATCACATCGAGCGAGCATGGGATATCATTGCAATAATCAGCTATCAACTGCTTATCTCAATCTTTCAGAAGAATTTCTATATAGAAAAGATCACCTATGATAATGACCTGAGCACCTTCAGGCCGAGAAACCACAGGCTGCTGAGATTCATTCGTTACTTATTCAATTTTGCTATCGTCCGGAAGGCATATGCAAGAATATTCAGGGTGATTATGCCGATAATGAGCACACGGTGATTACCTACTTCTGGCCCGTAGCGATCATGCGGTGATTCATAAAGCCATAATCGCCTTTTTTTTCGTGGGGCGAGAAGTTGGTTTGGACGCTTACCTTTGTAAATCCAGTCTGTTCGAAGAGTGCTGCAAGGGTTTGCGGTTCGTAGAATCTGATGGCATAGGTCTGGTCGCGCAGCAGTCCCTTTTCTTTGTCGAGGACCATCTTGCGTGCGTGCAATACATCGCCCTGGATTTTTCGCTGCCGGCATATAACGTGATTATCTCCGGTCTCATGCCATGCAGTAGGGCTGAAAGAATCCTTTATTGCCCGTCCGTCTAACACATCAACCAATAGCCAGCCGCCCAAACAGAGCAGGCGGTGTGCTTCTGTGAGGATTTGCCTGTCAGCATCGTATTCCTGTATGTAGCCTATTGAATTACCCATAATCAGCACATGATCGAAGCTTTCAGATAGAAGCCCTGTTTTTCTGGCATCAGAGCGAACCATGGGAATGGGGCAGTGGCGTTTTTCGGCAAATGTCTTTGCATGATCAATGAGATATTGTGAATAATCGACCAGTGTACACCCCTTAAACCCTCTGGCATACAGTTCGAAGCTGTGGCGGCCGTGTCCGCCGCAAAGATCTAAGATCCTGTGCTCAGGGTGGATTGGAAGCAATTCACAGATCACATCCACTTCCCTTATGGTAATCTCTTCATTGCAAACAGAACGCGCGTCTGTGATGAGATATATCTCATCAAACATGGTTTTCCACCAGTTCTGGTCGACTTTAATATTCATTATGACTCCTTATGAGCCCCAAAGCTGAAAAGTCCGTCTGATGCAATAATTGCAGGGGACCCTCTCCAGGGCTGCAGGCGCGCAATCTTCAGTTTTTCCTTCTCAATCTTTGTGATATCATCCAGCCTGCCGGATAACCACATGTCTTCAAGTGTTAAACAGTCCGACCATACATCCTTACAATAAACCTCCAGAGATTCGATCTGGTAAAGATTGAGCAATCTCGGCCTTATGGCGATCTTGATCGGTCCGAGCAGATATGTAAATCTATGCTCGATTGCCATCTCTTCCTGGATGTCGACCATCTCAAGAAGATCCTCGTATCTCATGCTCAATATAGTGTCATTGATACGGTTTGTCGCCTCTTTTATACTCATGTCTGAGCGAATAATGGCCAGTGGTTGGACCCCTCCTCCGCTCCCAACATTCGTTGGCACCCCACCGAATCGTCCCAGAAAGCCGAGCAGGCCATTTGGGCCTATCAGGCAGCGGAAGTCAGTCCGGTAGCCTTTCAGGATCACGCCCTGGCCTTCCAACGCCGGGATATCTTCAGCCCACAGGGAAAGAGGGATCTTTTCCTGGACGATACAGTTTCCATGTTTCAACGACAGATTAATTGCCTCATCTGCGTCAGCATTGACTTTACCGACACGAACACCTTTACCAGAATAACCCCTCTCAGGTTTCAGGACAAGATGATCCCAGTGTGAGCGTGTCCACTCGATCAGATCGTCAATCTTCTCCCCTTTGGGGCCATCAGTCATACGTGGATAAAACTGGCGTGTCCACGGGGTTCTTTTAACAATTTCGTCGTGAAAATGGTGTCCTTGTGGGCCTGTGATCACCTCAAACATGCTCTTGACATTGATGGGTTCAGTACCCCTTGGGTTAATGACACGTCCTTCTTCAACAGCCTGCAACAGAGGGCTCAAGTCGAGCCTGCGATGGAGAGACAGCAGGGTATCTGTGTTAAAATCCATAAATATTATTGAAACAGGCTCACCTTTCCAGCATACACGCCCATTATTCAACTCCAGTTCATGAGGGGCCATAAGTGCACTCGAGATGCCCTCGATTGCATTGAGATGTCCTGCCAGGTTTATATTCTCGGTCACATCAGCCAGTGTCTCTTCTTCTGCCACCACCGCAATAAGACCCCGGGTTTTCCCTTCACGGGCACGATGCGCCTCTAAAAGGAGATTCACAAACCCATGTATGGGGAATAGATATGGGTGGTCAAAGTCTAAATCCAGATGGGTGGGGTAAATCTTGTTGAACTTTTTCCACACCTTTTTTCCAATGATTTGTGTGATCCTTTGATAATCCCAACCCCCAGGGCTTCCGAGGTTCCATTCAGAGTGGTATCCAAGAAAATCTTTCATCTTAGCTCCTTACTGCCTTTTCGCATCCCTTGAACTTAGGGCTTCAAACCTTTTCTCTATCAGATGAAAGGGCAGCTTTCCTCCTTCTAATAAGTAGGCATTAAAATTCTCAGGCCCCAACTCAGGGGCGAATTTCTCTTTTAATTTCATGATATCATAGCGGCCCAAGGTATAGCATAGCTGGTAGCCGGGATTCAATTGAAAGCGGTTTACTTGCTGTATGGCCTCTTCTTTAGAAAACCCAACCGTCTCCAATAATCGGATGGCACCAGTTAAATCAAGTTTGCCCATGGGCAGACCAACGTCAATTTGACATCGTGCTGATCTCCATAGCCTTCGTTTATAGTCAACTAAATATTCTATTGGGGTTGAGACATAGCCATGTTCGGCTAAAAGTGTCTCGGCATAAGAAGCCCAGCCTTCGTAAAAAAGGGGCGATTCGACCTGGCTTCTCACTGGATTTTCTAATCTTCTTCGAATGGAATCCAATAAATGGTGGCCAGGGATAGTCTCATGGGCGGTGAGAAATTTGTATTCGCGATGGAGTCGCTTCTTGAGAAGTTCGCCTGATTCTTTGCTGCTTTGATGGGGCAGCCTGGTTGTAATATAAAAGAGGTTCTTTTCCCTCGCATCTTTGCTAAAGGCCGCGCAGAAAGAGGCCGCCCCACGTACGGATCTCAGATATGTGGGGGTTTCATGAAACTCTAAGGGCGAGAAGAGGTCCCCCTCTTTGAAGCCGTGTTTGCTGAAAAATAAACGCATTGCTGCCATTTCCCGTTGATAGAGAGAGAAGGTATCCATCTCCATGATATCAGAAGGGCAAAAGCTATGATACAATTCCCGCCACGATCTTGTGGCATCTATCTTTGACCGCAGTTTCTCCAGTTGCTTAAGATTTTCAAACCATTCATCAACTGCCATATTGAATATCTCAGATAGATCTTTTGCACACAAAAAATGATCCTTTAGAGTGACCTCAAGGGATGCAGGGGCAAGTTGCTGATCAACAATAGGAGATATAGAGCGTAAAAATTTGTTGAAGGTGTTAAGGGAAGAGATGGCATTGTCCAGCATCTTTGTCAGGGTTAGGCCCCCTTCATGAGGGATGCCGTTCCCTATTTCAGCAAGAAATCTCTTGCAGTCAATAAGCATGGCAAGACTGGCCTTGTAATAGGTCTCAGGGACATCTTCAATATTTTCGATGGCTTGGTTGAATAATCGGGGAATAAAAGACAAACGCGCACATACCCTCTCGATTCGCTCTTTTGGTTCTGACGCAGGCTTTGTGAGCGCATGATCGACTCCTATGAAGGCGATCTTTAAATAAAGCAGAGGATTGTGACACCAAGCCTTCTTCTTTTCTAATTCAATTAAAATTCCCGCTATACTGGCCTTTAACAGTTCGAGGTCAATAAGATTATCGAGATTGCTTTCACGGTTACTTAATAGATAAAATTGCCTCTTATATTCTTCCATTTTTAGGATAAATTCTTTGATTGCGTCTGCATCGAGGTTGTCCAGGACCTCGTAATACATGCCGGCGGCTTTGGCCCTCGGAAAGAAGTGAAACTCATCACTTGCACACATGACCGGAAAGTGTTTGGCCAGGTCATCAAAGTAGTGTGCGGCCAACTGCAGGTGAGGCTCTGTCATGGTAGCCATGCCCCCTCTAATACTCAAATATGAAACAGATTCATATCCACCAATAGACAGGTATGTGTCCCAGGTACTGCAAGTTTATATCACAACCGCTCCTGCATTGATAGATCCGTCCACTCTACCCCTGCTTTGTACCTGCTTGCCGTTGATAAACACCGCTTCAATCCCTGTAGGCGGACTGTCTGTTTTTGTCAGGGTATTATTGTCTCTAATAGTGTTCCAGTCAAATACAGTAATATCTGCCGCCAGACCTTCCTTCAGGATACCACGGTCCTTAATCTTGAATCTTTGGGCTGAAGCCCCAGTCATCTTGCTAATCGCCTCCTCAAGGCTCAACAATCTCCTTTCCTGTGCCATCTGTAAAAATCTTGGAAAGTTGCCAAAACAGGCAGGATTCTGCACGCCTTCTGTTGCCATGGATGCATCTGTCATGAAAAGCGAGGCAGGATGTCTCATCAGGGCTTCAACAATTTCCAGATTGCTGTACTTGTGATTCAGGACCCTGGCCAGGCCATTGCTTCTGCGGGCAAAATCAACAAAATTGTCAAACTGTGACATGCCGCGCTCTTTGGCAATGTCAGCCAGGAACATGCCGTTATACTTGTTTAATTCTGGATGATTGGCGTATGTTATCTGGATGTCAGGATATCCAAAGCCGAGCAGCGGAAAGATCAATGCTGCCTCCAGGTGGAGTTTGCGCATGGCAGATTTGTCATCATACACCTCGGGAACCCTTGCCAGGAACCACTCAGGCAGGAAGACATTGATGATAGACGTACCGCAATGATAGGCATAGGTATCAAACTTGACATCGATCCCCTCCTTTATGGCATCATCGATCATCTCAAGCGCCTCTTCGTAATTCTTCCATGTCCTTGACCCGACAAAGATCAGGTGAGAGATCTGAAGCTTTACGCCGGTTTTCCGTGCAACATCCAGCATATCCTTTATCGCCAGCAGGTTGTGTGCCTCACCAAGAAGCTTCAAAGGATAGGTGCCTGATAATGACGAGTAGGCCTTGAGATGCACGGTAATAATCTTGTCTTTCTTTTTTACGATCTCGGCTATTTGTTTCATTTCATCCATGGTTGCAAAGACACCGGGTTCATATTGCAGGCCAAACGAGACGCCGTAAGCCCCCTGATCCATGGCTTCTTCCAGCAAGCCAAGCATTTCTTTCATTTCATCGCTACTCAAGGGTGTGGGATCAAAACCACGCATGGAGGTTCTCGTCGTGCCGTGCCCTGCGAGATTGACAAGATTATGACTTATCTTGTTTCTGCGCAGATAATCAAAATATTCCTCCATGGTATCCCATTGGATTTTAAAAAGGCCTTTTGTACGGGTTTCGATCATGTCCTTGTATCTGCTGCCCTTTCTGAAACCAGCCACACCGTAGCCGCAATTCCCTGCAACAAAGGTGGTAACACCTTGAGCAGTGAACGGAGTCTTAAGCCCAACATGTCCTTTAATAGGAAGATACCAATCCATATGAGAGTGCATATCGATAAAGCCAGGGGATATAACCTTATCAGAACAATCCAGAACCTTTGCATCAGTCTCCAGTTCTCCTTGTTGAATCTTTTCTATCTTAGCTCCATTTATTAGCAGGTTTCCGATAAAGCCCTTTTTACCTGTACCATCAACAATCAAGCCGTTTTTCAAAAGTATGCGAGGACCGGATGCGCCTGCGAATGAAACCTTACTTGATACAATACCCCCTGATTCTGCGCTGTGCGCTATGGATTTAAAGACAGGTAGCGTGAATAAGAAACCAGTGGCCTTTCCAAGGATGCGTAGAAAGCCTCTCCTGGAGACATCTCTGCTTAGCATATTCTTCAATGTTCTTTTGCCAGTCATAAAAACCTCCTAAATTAAATATCATTGGAAGGGGCAAGAGAAAACCAACCACCCCTTTCCCCTTAGTTGAACAGATCTTTGAGCCCTGTCTCCTTTCTCAATGCCCTTCCATGGCTGGGAGAGTAATCATCTTTACTTGAATAATAGTTTATCATCATTTGGGAATTTTACACAAGTGCCTTATTATCCCGTGTGTCAAAGGCGGGGTGGGTGGATCGGGCATTACGATTGATTACAGGTAGTTAGAAATTGTTTCGTCAATATCTGGTGAACTCGCAATGAACCTTTCGTATGGTTTTTTGCGAAGCTATCAATTGCGAATCCGTGTGATCAGTCTTTTAACTCCAAACTCTTCACTCTCAATTCGAAACCCTTAGATTATAACTCATTTCTTTGGACGCAAAATATGCCAGAACAAGTTCAGGGAAAGGGGTGTGATAATGAGAGAAAAGGGTGAATTAGGGCAAAATCCGATAGAGGGCAACCTGCACCTAGCCCTTAGTCTTCAGCCTTTTGCCTGTCTTATTGATTACAGGCTCAATCCCGGATATTAGTTCATCGAATACTTCCTGTACGCTTTTGATCTCTCTTATCATACCTGCTATCTGACCACTCATTACCGAGCCATTTTCTACATCACCATCTGTTGAGGCCATATAGGATCTACCCGGGCCTATCATTCCGAGTATTTCTCCAGGAGATGCCCCTGCGATTTCTGCATCCAGGATTTTTTGGGAGAGTGTGTTCTTTATTACTCGCACAGGATCTTTTACCCTTCTGCCGGTTATTGTGGTATCAGTGTCTTTAGCACTGATGATGGCCTGTTTGAAGTTTTCATGAACAGGAGATTCCTTTGACGCAGCAAATCTTGTGCCCATCTGAATACCTTCTGCACCAAGCGCAAATGCAGCTACCATGCCCCTTGCATCTCCAATGCCTCCTGCCGCGATCACTGGTATATCAACGGCATCTACCACCTGCGGGATCAAGGTAAAGGTAGTAAGTTCGTCCCTGCCATTGTGTCCGCCTGCCTCAAAACCTTCAGCCACTAACATGTCATATCCAAGGTCCCGGGCCTTTTGTGCCATCCTTACATTTGCTATCACATGTATTGATATGGCCCCTGATGATTGGATCATCTTATATACCTTTGCCGGATTTCCAGCGGAAGTGACTACAATCTTTGCACCTTTTCCCAGTGCTGTACCGATCATGGCATCGTAATCAGGCCTTATCAGAGGAAAGCTTATACCAAAGGGTTTGTCTGTCATTGACATTAATGTATCCATCTCTGTATTAAGTGTTTCTATATCCATGGCACCAATACCCATGACCCCAAGACCACCTGCATTGGAAACCGCAGCTGTAAGTGTTGCATTCGAGACCCAAACCATACCCCCTTTAAGGATAGGATATTTAACACCCAATATCTTGCTTACTCTGGTCTCTATCATTCATTCCCCCTTTCATTGAGCTTGAAGGATATACTAACATATCAATAGCGTTAAAACATTATGCTTTTTAGCCCTTTATATGAAAATAGCGGTCAGCTCTCAGATATTCAGCATTCAGTAAAGAATAAAATTTAGATGAGTTCATGCCCAAGGACAAGCAGAAAAATAAGGGTAAAAGGAAAATGAAGCCCCTCTTTAAGCTGAGTGCTGAATGCTAGAGGCTGAGAGCTTTTCATCTTTCGTTGTGAGCGTGGACCGCTCATGGAGGTTTATATGAAAATAGTTGTCAGTTGTTTGTGGTATATTGGAAGGTAATCATCCTGTCCGGAGGTTTTACTACGGATTACTGACAGGGATAAGTGTTAATGGCTGATACTCCTTTGACTATAAAGACAATGATTGCTATAAATGATAAAGTTGCAGATGGGTCAGGATTGCAAGGTCTTGGCATAGATCAGAAGGCGCTAACTGTTAGCAGGTAAGTGATTTTCCTATACGGGAGAGTTTATATGAAAACAGGGGTCAGGGATCAGTTTGAGATGAAGGAAGACGGGGGAATGGATAGTGTTTTCATGTTTGGTTGTGGCCGATAGGCCATGGTAGTTTATGTGAAAGTACATGTAAGGAGAAACGGATGACGTGTGAAACGGAAGAAATTTATGAAGTCAGCGATCTCGAGAGGATCTTTAACCCCGGGAATATTGCTATTATAGGGGTTTCGGCCAAGGGGTTTGGTTTTGGAAGTGGGATGTTTCTCTCGCTTTTATCAGTAGGGTTTAAGGGCAAGATCTATCCCGTCAATCCCAAAGGTGGTGAGTTTGCCGGCATGACTATGTATAAAAATGTGGATGAGATCCCAGGAGAAATAGATTTTGCGATTATTGCTGTACCTGCCCGTCTCGTGCCAGGCGCACTTGAGGCATGCAGGAGAAAAGGGGTTACAGGTGCTGAGATCCTTACTGCTGGTTTTAAGGAGTCAGGGCTGCCAGAGGGAGTTGCCTTAGAGGAGGAGATAAGAAGGATAGCAAATAAGGGTATCAGGGTTATAGGCCCAAATTGTTTTGGCATATACTGTCCAAAAAGCGGCCTTACCTTGTTGCCAGGGCCTGATCTCTCGCGGGACAGTGGTCCTGTTGCCTTTTTGTCGCAGAGCGGGGGCATGGCTATCGACTTTGCCCATATCGGAAAGTGGGCGGGGATAAAATTCAGCAAGGTAGTGAGCTTTGGGAATGGTGCAGACTTAAGGGAGACAGAACTCTTGGAATATTTGGGCAGAGATCCTGAGACCCGGGTCATCTCCATGTACATAGAGGGCGTGGAAGATGGCAAAGAATTTTTTAAGATTCTAAAGGATGTTGCTTCCAAGAAGCCTGTAATCGTCTATAAAGGTGGTCTCTCAGATGCCGGGCACAGGGCTGTTGAAAGTCATACTGCCTCTTTGGGGGGGAATAAGGTAATATGGGAGTCTGTCTTAAGGCAGTGCAATGCAATCCAGGTGGGCGATCTGTGGGAGATGGCGCAGACCACCATGGCGTTTTCCTTGCTCCCTGAGAAGGTCTATGAAGGAATTGCTGTGGCAGGCGGGGGTGGGGCGTTAGGTGTTTCAGCTTGTGATGCTGCTGAGGGCTTTGGGTTGGCGCTTCCACGTTTAGAAAAAAGGATTAGTGATAAGATCATGGAGGTTCTTCCAAAGCCTGGGTCCAGTGCCGCAAATCCAATAGATGTGGCAAATCCTCTTGTTCCGCCTAATGTGTTAGGAGAAGCCCTATTAAATGCAGGGGAAGATAAAAAGATAGATATTCAAATATTGATCAGTCTTCTTCACCATTACAAGCCCCTCGCCATGGGGATGGGGGTAGCTGTTAAGGAAGCAACTCCCTATAATGAACTTGTAACCATGGCCAAAGAGGTTGTGGATACAACAGGAAAACCAGTTGTTCTTGTCCTGCCAAACTATAAGCAGGAGATGGAATATATGGATATTGAGGAGCTGATGCGTGAGACAAGGCGCGTGTTTTTAGATAAGGGGATACCAGTCTTTGGCGAACTTAAGGATGCCCTTAGGGCAATAGCCCGTGTGTCAAACTATTATGCACGCAAATAAAGTTGATGCTTTCGTAAAAAGTCCATTATACCCCTTAACCGTCATTCCGTCCCGGGGTGGAGTCCGGGATGACGGCCAAGCCGGAATCCAGGGTGAGAAATTCCACGCTACAATTTCCGTCATTCCGGCGGAAGCCGGAATCCAGTCTTCTCAAGTAGTTGCAGATCATCCGGACTCCTCCCGGACTCGATCCAGGATCTACCGGAGTGACGACTTTTTGCGAATGCTTCAAAGTTGAATACTGGCTAACTGCCTCGCTCAAAGAGATATATAAATACGTCTTCCAGGCTAGGGGGTATCTCTCTTATAGAGACTTTCTTAAGGCCTTTCTCTTCCAGACTTTTTGCTATTATACCAGCACTTAAGTGTGGCTCTGTAGAGAGGATGTGCAGGCTTTTACCAAATGGGGATACAGTTGCTATCCCGGGAATACCCTTCAGGGCCTCTGATACCTTTTGTATCTGTGGGTGTTCAGCCTCATAGATTGCTCCCGGGATCTTTTCCTTTATCTCTTTTGGTGTACCCTTCATAGCTAATTTGCCGTCGAAGATCATCCCTATCCTCTGGCACTGCTCGGCCTCTTCCATATAGTGCGAGGTAACGAGAACAGTGGTACCTTTAGAAGAGAGATCGTATAGCAGGTTCCAGAATTCTCTCCTTGCTTCAGGATCCACACCCGAAGTGGGTTCATCTAAGAAAAGGATATCCGGGTCATGAAAAATGGCACATGCCAGAGATAACCTTTGTTTCCATCCTGTAGGCAGGTCTTTTGTCAGCATGTCTCTTTTTTTTAAAAGACCCAGTTGGTTTAGCAACTCATTATGCTTTTCTTTAAATATTCTGTTATCTGTCCCGTATATTCCAGCATATAGCACAATGTTCTCTTCGACAGTAAGGTCCTGATAGAGAGAGAATTTTTGTGACATATATCCAATGTGCATCTTGAGCAAGTCAGGGTCTTTTTCCACATCGATTCCTGCAACATATGCCTTGCCTGATGTTGGCTTCAGTATTCCGCACAGCATCCTTATGGTAGTTGATTTTCCTGCACCGTTAGGACCTAAGAACCCAAATATCTCACCCCTTTCTATAGAAAAGGTTATTCTATCCACTGCTGTGAAACCTCCGAATTTTTTGGTAAGACCTTCTGCTAGGATTGCACATTCTTGTCCCATCAATCCAGGCTCCTGTGGAACATCTTTACACTAAAGAAGAATAAAAGAGCCCCCATTGATATAAGGAATAGTATTTGAGGCCATAGCACCTCTATTCCTACTCCTTTGAGAAACATGCCTCTTAATATGACAAGGAAATAAGTCATGGGGTTTATATAGGCGATCCAGCGCAGGAGTACAGGTATGTTGTAGACAGGAAAGACAAAGCCTGAAAGCAGCACAGAAGGCATGAAATAGAAGAATGTGGTCATCATGGCCTGCTGCTGGGTTCTCGATATGGCAGAGATGAATAACCCTATCCCGAGAGTATTGATTAGGTAGAGTATAGCAGATATAGCAAGAAATAAAAGATCTCCTCTGAAAGGGACATTGAACCATAGAGTCCCCACTGTGAATATAAGCACGAGGTCAATCATCCCGATGATAAAAAAGGGAATGGTTTTGCCTGCTATGAGCTCGATCGGCCTTATGGGGGTGACAATAAGTTGTTCCATTGTCCCTATCTCCCACTCCTTCACGATGGAAAAGGATGTAAGCAGCACAGAAACAAGGGTGAGGAGCAGGGCAATGATCCCTGGAATGAAGAAGTTCCTGCTTTTTAGATCCGGGTTGAACCATATCCTGATCTCAGGATCTATCCATGGCACCTTGGTGCCCTTTGCCGCTGTAGGGATATTTTTGATATTCCTCATCTTTTTGTCCAGGAACGCATATGTTATCATTGAGCTGTAAGATGTTGCTCTTTGAGCTACTATGGAGTCTGTGCCTTCTACCACGATTTGCAGGTCCCCCTTTTTAAGCCTTCTTAAGTTGCGTGTGAAATTATCCGGTATGAAGATGGCCACCTGCGCCTTGCCCGTATTCAACATGTTTTCAGCCTCTTGGTGAGAAGAGGCTGATCCTACTACATTAAAATAATCTGAAGCCCTGAATGTATCTATCAGCTCTCTGCTTATGGATGTATTTGATCTGTCGTAAACCACAGTATTCAGATTTCTTATATCTGTGTTGACTGCATATCCAAACACCAGGAGTTGGATCAGGGGGGCTCCAAAGATTAAGACCCGCATCCTCTTGTCTCTCAGGGCCTGGATAAATTCTTTTTTGAGAAGGCTTTTTATTCGCTTCCAATTCATACCCTACTTTATCCTCCTCGGTATTTTGCTTGCTGCAACAAGTATCATGGCTATTGCAAATGCAGTAAGGAGAAGAAAACTCAAGTAGAGTTCTTCCATACCGAGCCCTTTGAGTGAGATACCTTTTAAGGCATTAATCAGATACCGTGCTGGCACGAGATATGTTATCCCCTGGATGAAAAGGGGCATATTCTTTATTGGGAAGACAAAACCTGATAGTAAAAGGGAGGGGAGAAAGGTCGATATTATGGCTATCTGGTTGGCCATGGCCTGATTTTTTGCAACACCTGAGATCACTATACCAAGGCCCAGGGTACCTATAGTAAAGACCGTGGAAAATGCATAGATAAGTGCTATGCTTCCATGGATAGGTATATTGAAGATAAAGACACTTGCGAAGATAAGAAGCGTAACATCTACCATGCCTATAACAAAGTACGGAACCATCTTCCCTATAACAATCTCAATAGACCCAACCGGCAGGGATATTATTGTCTCAATAGTGCCTGTCTCCCATTCCCTTGCTATGGTGAGAGAGGATAAGAGAGATGCTATTATAGCAAGAATAACCCCTATAAGCCCGGGTATGATGAAGTTCTTGCTTTCCATGGTAGGGTTAAACCAGACCCTGCAGATGGGATTAATAGAAGGTATCCTTATTGATCCCTGGTCTATATGATACAGCGTCTCAAGGTTTTCCTTTTGTATGATCCCTGTTATATACCCGGAAGATACCCCTGCTGTTGTAGAATCTGTCCCGTCTATTATAAATTGTATAGACCCCTTTTGGCCTTTTCCCATTGCCTTACTGAATTTTTGCGGTATTATTATGGCAGTGGATGCCTTCCTGGTATCTATATCGTCTTCTATTTGTTTGTAACTATCCCTGAGGCCCACTATCCTGTAGTAAGGAGATCCCCTAAACGCTGAGATGATGTGCCTACTCTGGGGAGTTTTGTCTTGGTCCCATACAGTCAAAGGTATGTCTTTGACATCATAAGAAAGAGACGATCCGAAAAGTATGAGAAGGATAAGAGGGATAATGAATGCAAACCCAAGGCTTCGAGGATCCCTGATTATATACAGGGTCTCCATCCTTGCAAAGGCATGGATGCATAAAAGCCTTCGAGATTTCATCTCTCCTCACTTAATAAAAAATATATATCCTGCATTGTGGGTGGGGATTGACTTAGGGCTACATCCTCATCTGCAGTCTCCTTGATCGTTTTTTCTAAAGCCACTGATGCAGGAAGGCCCTTTTCGGATATGATGTGTATGCGCTCGCCAATCAGAGATACAGATATGGCCCCCTCCTTTTTTTTAAGGGCAGGCAGTAGCCTGCGAGGATTATCTGTGGTTATGTCAAAGGTTGCATATTTAAATTCGGATAGGGCACGGGCAGGATCTATCAGGCTAAATATCTTACCTTCTTTCATAAAGGCCACCCTATGGCACCTCTTTGCCTCATCCATATAAGGAGTAGAGATCAGGATCGTTTTACCATCAGCTGCTATCGAGTGGAGCATGTCCCAGAACTCCCTTCTTGATACAGGATCAACACCGTTTGTTGGCTCGTCTAGAAGCAGGATATCAGGCATATGCATCAGCACACACGACAGGCCTAATTTCTGTTTCATCCCCCCGGAAAGATCTTGGGCCCTTCTTTTCTTAAAAGGTCCAAGTCCGCTGAAACTGTATAATGCAGATACCCTCTCATTATACATATCACCACGAATACCAAAGATATCAGCCACAAATTTTAGATTTTCCTCTACAGTAAGAAGTCCATATAGACCAAAGGTTTGCGGCATGTATCCTATGATATGTCTTGCTGATTCGTAATCTCTTACCACATCTACGTCTTTGGCCTGTATATCTCCCGAGCCAGGTTCAAGTACCCCTGCTATCATCCTGATAAGGGTGCTTTTCCCGGCGCCATCCGGACCTATAAGACCAAAGATCTCTCCCTTCTTAAGGGTCAGGTTAACGCTGCAAACAGCTGTTAGCTCCCCAAAATGTTTTGTCAGGGAGGATACCTTCGCTACTGTTTGCACCTTTAATCCCCTTTGATCGGAAGATATGTATCAACAGGAAGGCCTGGTTTAAGTATCCCTTCCGGGTTTTCGAGATACACCTTTGCCTCAAATACCAGCCTCACCCTCTCATGCCTGGTCTCTACATTTTTTGGAGTGAATTCCGCCTTATCAGCTATGTATCTCAATACGCCTTTAAAGCGTGTATCAGGATATGCATCTGTAACAACATATGCATCCTGGCCTAACCTTATTTTGCCGATGTCTTGCTCAGCGATATACACCCTTGCCCATGGTCTCGTTATATCGCCTATAACCATCAACACTTCACCAGGATAGGCCACCTCTCCTTCTTCTACGTTTTTCTCGAGTATAATTCCATCTATTGGCGAGATTATTTCTGTCTTTTCCAGTAGCACATTTAAGGAATCCATCCCGGCCCGTACCTCATCAAGGCCGTGGAGTGCGATTATATAGGTATTTGATGCGGTCTTGAAGGCGGTTTCTATATCATCATATCTGCTCTCAGGTATTGCATGTTCGCTAAAGAGTTTTTTATACCTACAGAAGTTTTTCTCGGCATTTTCCATCTGCTCTTTAGTAATTGAAATTTTGGCCACAGCTGTCTTTTCAGTAGCCTCTGCAGCCCTTAGTTCGGTCATTATACCTTTGCTATCTAATTTAAGAAGGATTTCCCCTTTTCTTACAGGATCGCCCTCGATATGGTTTAGTAGAATCACCCTTCCGGATATCTCAGGAGATATATCCACTTCTACCACCTCTATTGTGCCGCTTAATCTGATTTCTTCTGTGTTTGAATCGCTATGGGTATGGAATATATAAAGCACGGTAAGAATTCCTGCGATCAAGATTATACCTGCCGAAATTCCCTTTTTCATTTACACCTCCATATGAGGGGATTCTCATCCTATCTAACATACTCTTTCGGTATAGTTAACATTATTTTTAATTTTGGCTATAGCCTGCCTTGCAGGCGGCTACTATATCGGCATTTGTATAGCAGGGTTTTGGAATATTTTCATGAAGATCATAAGATATGTTAAGGAGCGCCTTTTAGAGATGGCGGCATGGCGAAGAGTAACTCTGTAGGAGTAGGGATCAGGTGTCGGTTTTCAGGGATGGATGTTCTCCCATACCGGGCATGTTTTCATCCTTGGTGGTGGCCAATAGGCTAGGTGGGTTTATATGAAAAAGTACCTGTTGATGTGCAGGAATCACAGGTCCTGCAAAGAAGATCAAAAAATCTTCCCTCACGCAAAGACGCAAAGATCGCAAAGGAAAATAAAGAAGAATGATAAAAAAAGAAAGTATCTTTGCGTACTTGGCGTTCTTTGCGTGAGAATGTTTTTCGTCCTTCGTTGTGAGCGCAGCTCATGCGGGTTTATATGAAAATAGGGGTCAGGGGATTGAAATGCATATTTTAGCGCCTTTCGGGAAAAGTCCCCCCTTGAGGGGGGCAGGGGGGTGTTACCCCCAATAACATCCCCTTAACCCCCTTCAAAGGGGGAATTAAGGGAGTGCCCTTCAAAGGGGGAATTCATTTTGGTCCCTGGATTCCGTGTTCTTCTCTCTGCATGGTTGCGCCTGCTGTGCAGATATGGATGTTTATAACTCCAAGCTATCTTGATAATAAAACCCTCCCGAATTTGAGTGAAACAATCTATTTCAGCGTTTTTACTGTACAGTATTTGACAGCCGTTTCTGTATCTCTTCTGCCTCTGTTACAATGCGTTCCATTATCTCGGATACTGTTGGAATATCATGAATCAACCCAGTAGTCTGTCCAACCGGCAGCACTCCTTTCTTCTCTGTATCTCCATCCAAGGTGGCAGACTTAAGTGTCGGGAAGGCGGTCGCCATGTAGGCTAAATTTACTACATTCTTCCATCCTGATGCCAGGACGCCAAAGAAGAGCTTGAAATATGGCAGATTCAGCATCTTTGCCATATCTCTGGAGTTGATGAGCGCATCCATAAAATTCGGGAGACCCAGAAAGCCCCGCTTATATGCCTTTATGGCTGCCTTGGTCTTCATTGATCTGCAGCCAAGCCCGTCAAAGTGGACCCCATAGATTGTATCATCCACCCCTTTTTCAATAGAGAGCTGTTTACAATTCTTATGGAGAGGGCTTTCTTGTGTGCTCATAAACCGTGTTCCCATAGCGATGCCTTCTGCTCCAAGTGCCAGGGCAGCCATGAGCCCCCTGCCGTCGGCAAAACCACCTGCTGCGATTACAGGGATGTCTACTGAATCCACGATGTCAGGGATCAATACAAGTGATGTTGCATCACCTCCATGGGCGGCTGCCTCGTACCCTGTGACAACAAGGCCATCACTACCGTACTCTTGTGCACGTATTGCATGTCTTTTATATACAACTGTAGCAATCACCTTTCCCCCATATTCATGGGCAGCCTTTACGATCCAGTCCCCCTTGCCAAGTGCAAAATTGATGATAGGGACCTTTTCCTCCAGCCCAACCATGGCATTTTCAGCAGCCCCAGGGAAGAGGAGCGAGGCATTTATCCCAAAGGGCTTGTCAGTGAGTTCTCTAATCTCATGGATGGCCTTTCTTGTCTCATCAGGCTTTAATACCCCTGTTGCCAGGATGCCCAGCCCGCCGGCATTAGAGACGGCAGCTACAAGTTTGGGGACGCTGATCCAGCTCATGCCGGAGAGCATAACAGGGTGTTTGATGCCAAAAAGCTCAGTAATCCTTGTTTTCATAAAAAACCTCCCTCTTTATGTGTTTACAGTATCTTTTACCCCAACCATATAAAAAGACACAACATCCGGATGTTGTGTCTTCTATAGCTTAAAGTATACATTTCTTATATGTTTGGTAGATTTGTGTCAACCTGAATTGTAGTATGCATGGTAACAAAACAATCGTCCATCTTCTTAGCTGTAAGGTTGTGCCAAGCAGAGAGGCACTATTCATCTCATCTATTTGAGCAATCAGATCTGTCAGTCTTTAGCCCACGTTTGGAATCCAGAGGTTAATAAAAGTGCAACTATAACGCCTAGCGCCATTATAGCCGCCCCTCCCACAAACGTCAGGTTTAATTGGAAAATGTCCATCATGAGTCCTCCCAGAACAGGACCAACAAGCATGCCCAGGCTGTGCCCCATGGTCAAGAGGCCCATGATAGAACCCATGGAATCTGTTTTACGCCCTATAATAACTGACATGGCCATAACAGCTGGCATGGAGACCCCTCCGCCAACCCCGAACAGGGTTGTAGCCAGAAAGAGCCCCCAAAATCCGTGCGCATGAGCATAGGAAAAGATGGCTATTGCAGTAATTAGCCCCCCTAGTGTGATAAGTGTTCTTTTGCTGGCCCTGTCTGCTACAAGACCCATTGGGACCTGCAATATAGCGCTTGTGAATATTCCTGTCATTATCAACCCCCCAATGGCCGAACCTGACAGTTTAAACTTTGTATCTGCAAGTATGGGTAGGAAAACCCATACCATACCGAGACATATAGTGAAGGCAAGCCGAAACGCGAAAAGTGCGCCAACGTATTTGTTCATGATAAGGATTCTGTAGCGGATTGGGGTCTTGGTGTGCATTAAGAGGTGCTCATGTTTTCTTGGCGGGAGTAATATAAGGCAGAGCAAAAAGCCAACCAAGGATATCAGCCCCATACCCAGGAAGGGAGCTTCGAAGCCAAAGTGATCTTTGGCTATACCCCCGGCGACAGGACCGACACTTTGACCAGCATAGAGGGAGATATTGAATAGACTCATTATAAAGCCTTCTTTATATTTAGGGGTGAATTCCCCAACATAAGCCATGGCCACCGGCAGGACCATGGCAGCGGCAAACCCATGAAAGAGACGGGTCAAGATAAGCATATGCACGTTTTTTGAGAGTATGTATAATATGGAAATCATGGAATAGAGTAAGAGCCCGGAAGTGATAAAGGGTTTTCTTCCTTTAAGGTCAGACAGTTTGCCAAAATATGGTAAGAAGATAGTTCTCGAAAGGGAGAACACCCCAAGGATGAGGCCGATATACAGTCCTGTTGCTCCTAATTCATGGGCATACACAGGTAGTATTGGGATAATCAGGCCCACACCAAGAGTGGCAGAAAAGACAGCCAGAAATAGTACGCTAAATATCTTTGTGTTCATAAGAGACACCTTTTGTTGCATGTTTCAGGGAAAGAGGGATATAAATTTTCCTGAGCACTTCGTAGCCGAAAGATAAGCCTTGTTGGTTGATTAAAGTGAAGATTGGTACCGCCCCGGTTTCTAGTATTTTAAGTATTTGCAATAATATCTTTAACGAGTATACAGAAAAGATAGTTAAAGATAAATATATAATGTGGTGTGTATACAGGTAATAGAGTAGGGGGGACATGAGGTTTCGCAACACGGGTGCGCAGATATTCATACCAGATGGACTACCTTTGGATAAGGCGATTAAAAGGACAACCCATCTGGCTGTGGGTGCACATCCCGATGATGTTGAGATCCTGGCATATCATGGGATCCTTAAATGCTTTGATCTTCAAGACAAATGGTTTGCAGGTGTCGTGGTTACAAATGGTGCGGGTAGCATAAGAGATAGTACCTGCGCTCGTTATTCGCAAGAGGATATATGCAGGATAAGAACTAATGAACAGAAAAAGGCTGCCTGTGCGGGGGGATATTCGGCCCAGTTTCTATTGGACTATACCAGCGAGGCTATAAAGGACCCAGGCAATCCCGATCCCGTGGAAGATCTTATTGCTATCTTTAGGAAAACAAGGCCAGAGGCGATCTACACCCATAACCTGGCTGACAGACATGCCACGCATGTCGCTACCTCGCTAAGGGTGATCCAGGCGCTGCGCAAACTGGGACGTGACGAGCTGCCGAGGCATCTATACGGTTGTGAGGTATGGGGGAGCCTTGATTGGATGGCTGATGAAGACAAAATTGTAATGGATACATCCGGGCATGAGAATCTGCAGATGGCCCTGATAGGGCTATTCGACTCACAGATCTCAGCAGGCAAACGTTACGACCTGGGCATCATGGGGCGCCAGCGTATGAATGCCACCTTTTATCAATCTCATATGCCAGGCACAGCCTCGAAACTCATATTTGCTATGGACCTTACCCCACTTATTACTCAGCCAACAGTTGACATTGAGGGTTATGTGAACAAACATATTGAGCGTTTCCGTGCCGCGGCTCTGAATCGTCTGAAAAAACTGAAATAAATGTAGTTATTCACCGCTGGGAACACAGAGAGCGCAGGGCTTGTCTTTCCGTACGAACCCTCATGTCCTTTACGGACGCAACCAATGATGAAGATATATTTAGCCATAAGTGATCTTTTAGTTCTGTACGTATACTTGTCAGTAGTTCGTTGTCCGTTGTAAAACCTCCAGACAGGATGATCACCTTCCAATATACCACAAACCACTGACAACTAAACCACGGACAACTATTTTCATACAAATCATCACATCTTTGACTCTTTTTCGATTATGATTTATACTAAAGCTTAGAGTTTAGATTTATACTTAAAGGAAGAGTTATGGGAATCAAGATTGGTGAGCTTGCAAAGAAGGCTTCTATTCCTGCTTCTACAATAAGGTATTATGTCAAAGAAGGGCTACTACCTGAGCCTGTTAAGGTGAATAAGAGTATGGCATATTATAATGAATCCTGTATTGAGAAGCTCAAAATTATAAGATATCTCAAGGAAACCAGGTACTTCCCATTATCTATGATAAGAAATATCATAAGAAGAATAGAGCAGGGATTGACCCTGGAGGAGGCAGAGGCCATAGAGAACGTTGTATTTGGAAGCGACTCAGATGTTGATAGGTTTCCAATAGACAGAAAGGAATTCTTACTCCAGACAGGGCTCTTAGCTGATGAGCTTGATGAAGCAGAAGGATTAAGCCTCCTTATGCCCTACATTTACGAAGAAGGGGTTCCTCTATATAATCACGAGGATATACGATTTGGAAGGGACATATTGAAGAGGGTTATACAGCTTGGTGGATCGCTTAAAGACCTCGGGTTTTATGTGGATTGGGGGGGGGAGATTATAAGGCATGAGATGGCTCTAAGGAAGAAGGCTGTAAGGAATAAGTCGACTAAGGAGAATATTAAGATAACCACAGAGCTTTCATCCATAGCAGGTTTTTTAAGGTCATATATATTAAAAAGATTGTTTCAAAGGGAAGTGCAGACCAGGATCAGTAAGAGCCTGAAAGACAAGAGCAAGTAGAGTATGAAAGAGTACATCCGGCCTTTTATTTAAGTTGCCCCTTTAATTCGGACACAACCAAGTATGAAAACGTATCACAATGTAGGGCCCGTTCCCCTTAAGCGGGCCGATGAGGACAAAAGGCCCCTATAAGGCTTTGTGCCTGTCCTCATATAAACCAATAAAACCAGCAAAACAATACAACAGCTTTCCAATTTAACTAAGCTGTCTGTCAAGATGCTTGGCAAGCCGTTTACCAAGCGAGGCAATTGTCCACACGGTTGGCAGGCCAAGAGATGCGGGGAACACGCTTGCATCGCACAGGTACAGATTTTTTATGCTAGTCTCCAGGTTTGCATCAACAACCTCGCCGATCCTGCAGCTGGCAGAGGGATGTGCCCCTGATGGTTTTAGAGCAATAATGCTATCTTCTCTGGCACCTGCCTTCTTTAATACCTTCTTGATGATAGCCACGCCCTTGTCCAGCTTCTTCCTGTCAGCCTCTGTTGTAGGCTTGGAGAACGAGGTGCCATGGTATATCTCTCCTGATACCTCATCCCTTATCTTGACCATAATGCCTGAATATCTCCAGAAGTCGGCAAACCTGGGAAGATATTCAGGTCCCATAAAGGCAAGGATCACCAGAAACTGTGACCAGTTGGGAAATACAGGAAGGATAACAAACCCGTCTGTCTCATAGTGCTCCAGTGTACCCACTGCCATGGGATTTGCATGCACGGTATTCATCCCCGGGATGATCCCCCCGACAAACTGAAGCCAGTCGCATGCTGATCCCCTTCCAGCCTCTTCTATGCCGGCCTTTCTCAGTATATGTACATTGGAGATGCCCGAAGACAGCACCACGCTCTTCCCGTAGTACCTGACCTTTTTCCCCAATTTCCTTCCAGTAACGCCTGTGATCTTGCCACCCTCAACGATGACATCTGTAACCTTTGTATAGAGTTCAAGGTCAGCACCCTTGGCATATGCCTCATCGCCGTAGAACCTTGCCGTGAACTTTGCCCTTGTGGGGCAGCCAAGCATGCACAGAGCGCAGTTCTCCTTGCATTTGAATGGGTCAATAAACTTTTCAACCTTTGTCCAGTTATATCCTGCATCATTTGCTGCTTCCACGAGCCGAAGGTTGGCCTTACCCACCAGTTCGTCCGGTAGGGTCTGGATCTTCATCTCTCTTCTCGCCTCTTCAGCCTCCTCTGTAAGGTCGATCCCAAAGGGTTTAAACACAGCTTTTGGAGGAGGTACAGCACATCCTGCTGTGAGATTTGAAAGCCCACCGTAGTTGTTGCCAAAGGTGACAGTGTACTTTTCTTTACTCCTTACGAGCCCAAAATGTTCCAGCATCAGTGCCATGGAAAGCGTGTTTCCCATCATGTTGGTACGGCCTCCCTTTTCAAGCATCAAAACACGCTTACCTTTCAAGGCCATCTCCCGCGCCACTGTAGAGCCGCCTATACCCGTGCCTACCACGATGACATCATATTCCTTTTCTCTGTTCATAGAAGACCTCCTTAACATTTATTAATAATTATTAACAATCTCAGTCAGAAGCATATTCTGCCCTGACGATATCCAGATCCAGTGGCACAGCCTTGTCTGGATCCTGATACAGAGAGATTGCCTGCTCCGGACAGTGCTCGGAGCAGAGCCCGCAGCCCATGCAGATATCCTTGTTATACGACCACATGTCATCCTTTACTTGGATTGCCCCGAACTGGCATATATCTGCACATGTACTGCATGCCTTGCATCTTTCACTATCATGGCTTACTGAATAACCGGATTTTGCATTCATTGAAAGATCCTTGTCAAACCTTTTTGCAAATTGCGTTGCCTTAAGGCTGACACAGGTATCGATATGACAATTGCATATCACCCCTGCAGTCCCGCCTGTTGCTACCTTGAAAAAGACCTGGGTAAGGTATCCGTTTTCTCTGAACTTTTTAATGAGATCCAGGGCCTGTTTTTGTGTTATCTTCCTTGCATGGTACTTCTTACCGCACCTGTCCAGCCAGAACTCGGATGTCTTTCTGCCCACACTGATGCATGAATTGATCGTCCATTCAGGGGCGTTCAGCGTCTTTTTGCACGGACAATCCATCACTGCAATGAAATCCGGCTCCTGTAAGAGGATTTTGTATGCATATTTAAACGGCACTATCCTTTTATTTTTCTCCGAGATAGCCGAGATATCCTCGTCCAGCTCAAAAACCTTCTTAGTATCGTTAAATGACAATACCTTTGCATGGTAGCGGTCGAACGCTGTTTTTAACACAAGGCTGAGCGGTTTAACCCATGAGAGGTACTCTGTTAGAAGGCGAAACACATGATAAACGATTTTCACATAGGGATAATAAAATGCAAAGTAGACATAATTATGGATGGCCCTGTCTATTCTCCATCCATGCTTCTTCATTAACTCTTTTGTTGATTCTCTCATTATGATTGCCTCCATATTTTATTTCCAATGTAAAACATACACTAGCCACAAGCAACTATCGTAATACAGTAAGAATCTTTATCATGCAACCTTACTGCCCTGCATGTCAGGGCTGGTGAGCCTCATGACATCCATGGGAAGACCCTTTCTTTTGTCATGCTCAAGCGACCTAGCATTATTCGGGCATTTTGAAACACACACACCGCATCCCATGCATCTATCCCAGATGGTGGAAGATTTATTGTCAATCATCCGGATGGCACCAAACGGACACCAGTCAAGGGCAGTCTCACATCCCCTGCACGCATCGTGATCCACTTCTGCAACGTATCCTGATGACACCATTTGCTTTATTCCCAGATTCATCATCTCAAATCCGAGGCAGCAGCACGTGCAGCAGTTGCAGATGACATAGAACTGATCATTTATGCAGTCCTTAAACCAGGCTGTATGCACTAATCCTGCCTCGTGGAACCCTTCAAGAAGACTCAGGGCTTCGTCAGTTGTTATTCTTCGTGTTAAATCCGGTTTATGATCAAGAAGAAAATCCGTCAAAGGTTTTCCAATGAGCATGCATGTCATATACGGCGGGCCGATTTTCTTGCACGGATCACCTTTTTCATGGTGAAGCTCTTTGCATCCACACTGGGTGATTGCTATATCCGGCGATGCATTCAGCACGATATCTCTGGCCCTTGTATAGGGAATTATCTTTACTCCTAAATCCTGTCGCGGGATGTCCTCTTTGATTGATACAATTGACTTTGCAAGTTCAGTGGTAAGTACCTTTCCATGATATGTGTTTTCCAGCCACCTTGCGTATCTTCCGGAAGGGCCAAATCTATAGGCCATCTTCCGCAGAAAGTTTAAATAGGATATAATGTGACGTCCGTACCAGATGCCGTGCAATCCCCCTGTAATGGTTCGTCTGACTCCCAGCCATTTAAGTGCCGACCATGTACTGGGAAACATAAGATGTCCCCGCTCCACCCATAGCCAGAGAAAAAAGAGAAGCAAAAAGATCGGGCTTAAAAAAGCCATCAGATTCATCTGTTACCTCCTTTCAGACCTGACGCGTCGGGTCTAAGCATTAGACAGCAAACAGCAAAATAAGATTAAAGTCAACAGGAAATACAGTATTTGCAGTTTCTACGTAAGCATTGTTTATAGAATATACACACATATCACTCCATTTTGTTTTACATTTCCTTTTGTTTTATCATAAATGTAATTTAGGGACAAAAATGTTTATGTGAAAATAATTGTCCGTGGTTTATTTGTCAGTAGTTTGTGGTATATTGGAAGGTGATCATTCTATCCGGAGGTTTTACAACGGATAAATAAACGGCGGACTACCGACAACAGGTATAGGCATAGAGCTAAAAAATCACTCATGGCTAAATATATTTTCATCCTTGGTTGTGTCCGGAAAGGCCATAGCGGTTTATAAGGAGGCGGCAGGACGTACCATGAAGAGGGAGTTACGGAAAGATCAGATTCTTGAATGTGCCAAGAGACTCTTTTCTCAAAGGGGTTACTACCAAACGCATATTGAAACCATATTGAAGGAAGCCAAGATAGGCAAAGGTACGTTTTATCTTTATTTCAAGAACAAGCAGGATCTCTTCATTTCGCTTCTTATAAAATTTCTTGATGAATGGGAAGATGCTGTTCTGTCAACCAGCACCGAACTTGAGAAGGAAGATATGGCGAGTTATTTTAAGACCTTCATAAAAAGAAGCTTTCAATTCTTTCGGCAAAATGAGGATCTCTGCAACATATATCTGCGAATCGGCCCTGGAACAGATGAGGCCTTTGAACCGTTTATCGAACGTTTTGAGGAGAAAATGCTGCAATATGTTATTAATAAGCTGGAAGAGGGGGTACAGTCGAATATCTTCAGGAAGGGTATCGATATTGAAAAGGTGGCAAATATGCTTCTCGGCGCATTCTTGAGGCTTGACTACTATTACTTTGTGCTCAGAAAGAAAAGCAGGGAATCATTTGATATTGATAAGACTGCTGATCAGTTTTTCGATTTTATAATGAGCGGTTTGAGAGTTGAAGCAGATAAGATGTGAGTATTTAGATCCTCACATCTTATTCACAAAACGCAAGACCTGGCCCCTAGGCCTCTTAAATCTTTTTTGCGCTGTTGAATCCTTCATGGATGGCCTCATATGCCTTGTGCGGGCCTTTTGCATCACCTATAACAATTGTCTTGGCAGTAATATCTTTTAATTCGGCCTCCAGTGTATTATTGGATTGCGTGCCCACAGCCAGCACAACAGTATCGCACGAGATGAGACTGGTCTCCCCTCCTCGTTCTACAATCACACCCTCACTTGTTATCTCTTTAACCTTTGTACTGATTTTTGCCTTTACGCCATATCTTCTTAGCATCTGCAACTCTACCCATCTGGTTGACATACCTATATCTGCAGCCAGCCTTGGGAGCATCTCTATTATGGTTACCTTTTTTATCCCCTTTGTTGAAAGTTGCATAAGCGTATCTATATCTTCGGCCTTGGAAAGGAAAAGAAACTGCAATGTCTCCGGATTGATAGTTCCTATCTTTGCTATGTATGTAGCAGCCTCTATCCCGACAGCCCCTCCACCTATAACCACGACTCTTTCTCCCGCATCAGCCTTACCTGAAAGCACATCCCATGCCTGCACTACGTTGCTGCCATCAATCCCTGGGATATTAGGCCTTATTGGTTTTCCCCCTGTTGCAATTATCACTACATCGGGTCTTTCTTTCTTGACGATGGCGCTAGTTACCTCGGTATTTGTGCAGATATTTACCCCTGCTTTTTTTGCCTGTGTTGATAATGAGTCTATCAGGGTAGTAAATTCCCTTCTTTCATCTAAGGCCCCGGCCAGATTAAGCTGTCCGCCCAGTCCATCCGATCTTTCATAAAGGGTTACTATATGACCTGAGAGCGCAGCCGTAGTCGCTGCAGACAGCCCCCCTGGGCCACCGCCAATTACCACGGCCTTTTTTTGAGTAGTGCCCTTTGTTGGTTTGGGCATTTCAAATTCATGGGACGCCCTGGGGTTTACCATGCACTCAACAGGCTTTAATGCAAGTATACTGTCAAAACAACCTTGATTGCAACCTATACATGGTATAATCTCATCTAATCTCCCCTGTTTTGCCTTGTCCGGCAGATAAGGATCGGCAATCAACTCCCTGGCAAGGCCAACAAGGTCTGTACTTCCCTGACTTATAAGCCTGTCGGCAATTATGGGATTATGTATCCTGTTGGATGCGATTACCGGTTTTGATGTGGCCTGCTTTACCCCCTGGGCAAGGTATGCAAATCCTGCCCTTGGCACCTCCATAGGGAGTTGGGGCACTCTTGTCTCGTGCCATCCGCCGGTTATGTTAAAGGCATCTATACCATGTTTCTCAAGCTCTTTTGCAAATACTCTTGTTTCTTTATTTGTGTTGCTCCCAGGCATAAAATCATTGCCTGCAAGGCGTATCAGCACAGTAAATGCATTACCGACAGCATTTCTTACGGCATCGGCTACCTCAATGCCGAACCTCATCCTGTTTTCAAGATTCCCCCCGTATTCATCATCCCTTTTGTTGGTCACAGGAGAGAGGAACTGACTTATCAGATATCCTGCCCCGCCCAGGATTTCGACAGCATCAAATCCAGCATCCTTTGTCCTTTTGGCAGCCTTTGCAAAGTTTTCTATTACATATGTTATGTCATCTTTCGTCATCTCCCTTGGTTCTTCTTTGGTAAATCTGGAGGCGAGGGCAGATGGGGCTATTGCCTGCCGTCCTATTAAAAATGAATGGGCATATCTTCCCGCATGATAAAGCTGGGCAGCTATCATTGCACCGCTTTTGTGGACCGTATCGGTGAGCCTTTTGAGCCCTGGTATAAATCTGTCATCACTTATGTCTACCATGCTCCTACCTCCGCTGTATTCGTCTATAATACAGCCTCCAGCAATGATAAGCGCCACTCCTCCCTTTGCCCTTTCTTCATAAAAGGCAATAAGCCTATCTGTTACCTCACCCTCCGGGGTATAATTAAGGTGCATGGCAGGCATTACTATCCTGTTTTTCAGCCTCAGTTCTCCTACGGTGATTGGTGTAAATAAATTTTTCATTGCTTAGCCCTCCAATAAAGCTTAAAGTTTAACTTTAAGCTTTACTATACTTGGTCGATGACGATGTCAATCTAAAATTTTTATTAAATATTTAAATCTTGACGTAATCACGAGGCTGGTTGTCTTTTGGTAAAGATCAAGGTCCGCTCAAGAACCCCACTATCCCTTAGTCTGCTCGGACAAATTCCCCCTTTGTCCCCCGTAATTCCCCCTTTGAACCTAAATTCCCGCGTTATTGTAACGAGGCAGGCGAGGTGACGCCCCTTTAATTCCCCCTTTGAAGGGGGTCAGGGGGATGTTGATGTAGGGCATATTTCCCTTAAGTGGGCCGATGAGGGATGCCCCTACATTTCCCATGAAACTATTTTTTTATATTTCATCTTTTGTCTTTTCGACTCTCGACTATTTTTAATCACCCAAAACCCAACACCCAACACTTCTTTTACTATTTACTATTCACTATTTTCATATAAACCCTAGAACCTTGACTTATTCCAATCCATAGATTAAGTATTCTCTCATGCATAAATCCCCTTCATCTGCCGGCACGCGTAGTGATAATAAGATATCTGATAAGGCATCTGTTAATAACTGGATTATAAAGGGAAGGGTGGATGATAAGGCACTATCCGAACTGGATTTTTCCCCTGTTTTCAGGTCCCTAATGCTGGTAAGGGGTATGGAAACCCCTGATGATGTCATGGATTTTGTCTCTTCAAGCCTTGGGAAACTAAAAAACCCTTCACAGATGAAGGGCATGGGGCAGGCATGTGCCAGGATTGTAGAGGCTATTAAACGAGGGGAGACAATCGGTGTATCTGCTGACTATGATGTAGATGGTGTATGCAGTGCTGCGTTACTACACAGGTTTTTTTTAAGGATTGGTTATAAAGAGCCTGTAGTATTTATACCTGACAGGGCTATAGATGGTTATGGTTTAAATACTAGAGGTATAGATGAATTAAAGGCTAGTGGCGTAAGTCTTCTAATCACTGCAGATTGTGGCGTCACGTCAATCCATGAGGTGGCCTATGCCAAGGGGTTAGGCATGGATGTGATTGTAACAGATCACCATGAGCCGGAAGGTGAGTTACCTGATGCATTAAGCATTATAAACCCAAAGCAGGCGGATTGTCCCTTCTTTGGAGAAGATCTCTGCGGTGCAGGGGTGGTGTTTCATCTTATAGTGGCACTAAGGGCATGCTTGAGAGATTCAGGGATGGAAAATCTTCCAAACCTAAGAGACGATCTGGACATGGTAGCTATGGCCACGGTGGCAGATGTGGTTTCATTAACGGGGATTAACCGTATACTGGTAAAAGAGGGCCTAAAGGTTATCAATTCGACAGCCCATGTAGGGCTTAGTGCCCTGGCAAAGATCTCTGGTATAAAAAACGATGTTATCGCAAGAGACATCGGTTTTATACTGGGGCCAAGAATAAACGCAGCAGGCAGGGTCTCTGATGCGACAAAGGCCTTTAACCTGCTTATTACAGACGATATTCCACATGCCACTTCTATTGCACAGGAGCTTCACGCCCTTAATCGTCTTAGGCGGGAAGAAGAACAAAAGGTATTAAAAGAGGCGTTGTCAATGATTGAAGGGGGAAAGAGTACCGGAAAGGCTATTGTGGTGGCAGGTACAAACTGGCATACGGGCGTGATAGGTATTGTTGCATCAAGGCTTGCAGACAGGTTCTCCAAGCCTGCTATAGTAATCACTATCAGTGATGGGATGGGACGAGGATCAGGTAGATCTATAGAATCCATTGATTTGCATGCTGCTGTCTCGAGTGTATCCCATTTTTTAAAAGGGTTTGGGGGGCACAAAATGGCGGTAGGTCTCACAATAGATGCAGATAAGATCTTGGCCTTTGCCAATGCACTTGAGGAATCCTTATTAGATATAGGCCCTTTCCAGGCAGATGTTGTAGAGGTTGACTTAGAGATATCACCCACAGATATAACCCCAACCTTGTTGGATGAATTAGAGATGCTTGCCCCTTTTGGTATTGGTAACCGTGAGCCTGTATTTATGATACCGAATATGGAGGTCCTTAATGCGAAAAGGATGGGAAATTGCCATTTAAAGGTATTGCTGAAACATTCGGGACGTATATTTAATACGGTTGGATTTAATATGGCTGACCGCCTTTGCCATATTCCAAGATTTGCTGATGTGGCATTTACACCTGTAAGGAGGCGTTTTAATGGTCATAATTATTTACATTTGAATTTGAAGGCCTTATCTCCTGTGTAGTATATCTGGCGGCTAGCTCTTTCTGGGTCTTTATGTATCCTTCTATTACAGGATTAAAAAACATATTGGGGCCTATTCTGGGGTGTCCTATGAGGATAAGCACTGTAACACAAATAGCAAGTAGGATATAAACTGACATCTTCTTTATACGTTTCCATAAAGCCTGCCTTGTAATGAATGCGTCTACCTGCTCTTTTGCCTCCTTAGGAAAGACTTCTATCAGCGATGTATCTATCAGCCTAACAAAGGCACTCAATGCATCAAAAGATGCCTCTAAAGATTCCTTTAGTATTGTTTCTATAGTCTTCTTGCCATCTATAAGATCAAAAATATGGACATCGTTATCAGTTAAGTTATGTTTTTTTGCGATCTCTTCTGTTATAGGCATTATAACTACAGGGCAATAGTCCAGTGGTGGTATTTTTTGTTTGATTATTGGCCATTCATCTATGATTCGAAGTGTATCTAGAATAAGGTTCTCTGTGGCTATATGACAGGAGAGTATTGCTTCAGTATCAGAGTCTTCCTGCTCAAATCGATAGGTACCCTCTCCCCATTGGAATATATCAAGAAATAATTCCCTTATCACAATATTGGTAGCCTTATCTAAGAGATTTTCTTCAAGTTTGCCCTGCGAGATGAGGATGTCTTCCCATTTGGCATGGCCTTTTTTCTGGCTATCAAGCGCAGCTTTATGTTGCTTTTCCCCTATAAAGCCACTATTCAATAATACCTTTGCTCTGGGGTCTGTTGCCCATTTATCGTTTGTTACACCTTTTATAATACCTTCTTGAAATAAGATAGAAATCTTTTTCTTTGGAGATGCCAAAATAAGGGTGCCTGTTTTCATCTGTTGACTTATGAGTTGGAATATCTCTGTTACGCCGAAACCCTTTAATGTGCCTACTAATGCCATGTTACATACCTAGCCTTATAGGCGGGCTTTTATACGCCCTCCAATACGCGGTCCCTATCATAATGACACCAATAACCCTGATAACAGATCCCATGTCGATGTCTGTAGGAACAAATGAAAAGACAAATTGCCCTCCGGTGATGATCAGGATTATACCTATACTTATTATACATAGCCTGGCTACGCCCTTTAATGTGCTATTTGCTATGATAGATCCCATACCTGGTAATATCATCTCAAAAGTAGCCGTGTAAGAACTATAATATCCCTTATATTTTTTTATCTCCTCGATCTTGTCCTGCATAACAGACGCTGTTCGTTTTTTAGATTTTATATCTAACCAGTAACACTGCAAACATATAGGATGGTTTCCAGTGGATGGAGAACCTACATAATAGAAATTTCCGCATCTGGAACACCTTTTTGTAAATTTCTCCTTGGGTATATACCTCAGAAATATCAGTATTATGGAGCATATAATGCCCAAGTATATGGCCTTAGTGCTATCTATAATACCAAACCACGTATCCCACAGGGCGCTTGCTGCCACTTTCAAATCTTTAGATGGGTTTAACTGTCTATGCAGCAGTTTTGTTATCGGTATGTGTTCCTCTATAAATTTGTGGTTTATGTCCTTGCCTTCTTCATCTAGGAATTCTTTGAGGCGAGACGGGTCTATATTACTTGCCAGCTTGATTTCTTTTTCTGCCTCATATAGGGCGTATAATCCCTGATATACCCTGCTTATATTATAGTGATAGATTACATTATCAGGGTTTATGGCAATGGCTGCCTTAAACGCATCGATAGCATCTTGATGTCTACCTTTTCCGGAAAGCGCTATGCCGAGGTGATTATAAAACCTTGGATTGTTAGGCTCCAGATCTAAGGCATGCCTTAATAATTGGACAGCGTTTATATAATTGCCCTTTCTTTTCTCGATGAGTGCCTGGGTATTTACTGGATCAGCATCTTCGTGGTGTTTTTGTATCCATGAAGCCACAGCTACAACATCCTTGACAGATCCCATATGATTTTCCATCATGAAAATTTCTCTATTTACATGGGTTTGTGCCATTGTGAGGAAACTACCACCTATGTGAACGATCCAGCCAGACATAAAGATAAGAGAGATAAATACAAAAGCTATCCTTTTTTCCGGCTTGGTTACATAACCCCATAGTACTATAAACCACCACAGGACAAACCATAAAGGCCCGGCGTCAAAGAATATAGGAATGAGAAGTATAAATGCCAGCCAGAGCTTGATGGCAATCTCTGGTATATCTGCACCTATGAGGCCTTTTAGATCATTTAATATATTCGGGGTATGTTTGACTATTAACGATATGCCGATTATGAGGAATAACAGTATTGTGGCCAGAATAACAGAAAAGTAGATATTTCCTAAAAGTGTAGATGCCTTTGGCCAGGATGAAAGTATATCTTTGAGTAGCGCAGTTGAAACCATATTTGTTTGTATCGACACGAGTTCCACACTATCAATCCTCTGGTATAAGCTTGTCTAATTTTATAGCTATATCCATCATATATGTACGCTCATTTTCATCAAATTTCAGTTTTATGGGTAAACTGATCGCATTTGCAGAAATAATTGTTGCATCTCCCGTGCCCACTATCTGGATTCGCCCACCTGTAATACCGGGTTCAGCCGTAACCTCTTGAAGAGGAGTCGAAGGTATCTGATGGGATTTTTCAGCTTCTGGCGGTGTTTTTTTTATAGCTTTGTGGTCTGTGATATTATCGGCGGATCTTCTGCTTGTTCCTTTCTCTATATGGGTCAGTACCATCTTTGAGATCTTTGTAAGTGACTTTAAAACCCCTTCCCCTGTAGTGGCTACAGCTTCAAAATATGGGTAACCATCTGGATTAAGGATTTGATTCATCTCTTCTATTGGGGTGAGATCGGACAGATCCCTTTTGTTATACTGGAGTACTAAAGGGGTTGTCTTTATACTTTTGCCATAGTAGTTAAGGTTCTCTTCCATATTGGCAAGACTTTCTTTGTTCTCTTCCATCTTATCTCTTTGGGAATCGGCAACAAATACCAGACCATCAACACCTGTGAGTACAGCCCTTCTTGTAGAGTTGTAATATACCTGGCCTGGCACTGTGTAAAAATGAAATCTAGTCTTAAATCCTCTTACATTGGCTACTTCAATAGGAAGGAAATCAAAGAAAAGGGTGCGATCTGCCTCTGTAGCAAGAGATACGAGCTTCCCCTTTTGTTCGGGTTTTATACTTGTATATGTATACTGAAGGTTAGTAGTCTTTCCGCATAAAGATGGGCCATAGTACACTATCTTTGCTGATATCTCTTTCTTTGCATAATTTATTATTGCCATCTTAGCTTTCCTCGTCTAATAGTCCCATTTCGATCTCTATATTTTTGAAGTCTTTATGTTCCTTTTGAATCTCTTTAAGTATAATAAGGGCATGGTTTGTATCTCCCATAGCCTTATAAGTCTGTGCTATCTCATACAATATACTGGCCTTCATCTCAGGGGTGATGTCCTTAAGGGACGCACCTGCCTTTAGGCTCTCCAAAGATTCTTCAAACAAATCTTTTTCTCTTAGAGTAAGACCAAGCATTATATGTGTATCAAACAGTTTTTCGCCTGTAGCGATAACCTTTTTGAATGCATCAATGGCTTCATCTAAAAGGCCTGTCTCTCTGTATGCCAGACCCATATTATATAAAAACAAAGGGTCATTGCCCCCATCGTTTGCAGCGGTTTCTTTGATAGCCTTAAATACAGAGTCAACCCCTGTGTTATCATCCTTATCCAAGGTTGATTCATCAATAGTTAATCCTCTTATTTCTTTTTCTAATTCTTTCTCTAAATCAAAAAAGTTTTCTCCATGCACCTGATGTTTTGGATAGGCTGGCTTAGGAGCTTTCTGCATTGCCTCTTCACGTACATCAAACAGATGGGCCTTTTTGCTTAATTTATTGTGAGCAGGGTCAAGCTCTGCAGCCATCTGTATATACGTTATGGCCTTTTCGTCGTCTCCGGCTTTTTCCAACATTTCGGCTAGCCTCGCATATTGTGTGCCTGCCTCCCTGGAAAATCCTTGCATCTTGTATAAATCCGCCAGCTTTTCATATGGTTCTTTCCAGTCGGGAAGGATCTTCTGAGCCTGCTTGTATAAGGCAATGGCCTTGGGATAGAAGCCTCTGTTTTTATAATTATCACCCAGAGTTATATATGCTTCCGCAGCGTTAGTCTTGTTATTTACTTTAAGATAGAGATCTCCAAGTCGCTTTAAGATGATAGGATCATTGGGGCGTCTCTTTAGAGAGCGCTCGCATTCTGTTATTTCTTTGGAAATCTTTTTTTTTCTAAAAATATTATCAAATAAAGCCATTGTGTCTGCCTTTTTTGTCATGTCAAGGACACATAAGTATCCTGTAGACTATAGCACTCATCGGTGATGTCAATCCCAAACTTTAGGCTAAATATGGGCTGCACGGGCTGGAATTTTATGCAGGAATAAACTATTTATTTGTGCAAGTAATTATCCAATCCGCCTTCGCTTTCAGCTACGACTTGATTATCTTGCGGATTTGTAAATTCAGCTCCGGATTTCAGTGTCGGTTTTCTGAGGCGGACATCTGTGAAGAAACCCTTTAGGATTTCCATACTTTTTTGAGCATGTTCCTTGACAATATATGATGCCGAAGTCTTCTATAGTGTGTTAAAATAGTTATTTGGGAGGGTTATCATGAGAGAATTTGAACATCTTGTTTTGAATGAAGAAGTAACAGCCATAGGCGGGCATTATGTAATAACCAAAGAAGAGAGAATCGATTATCCGCCTATGGCGGAAAGAGAGATACTTTATTTTGTAGGTTATGCTGTGGTGGATACCTCTTGTTGTTCTTCAGGTTGTGGATATGCCATTGTACCTGGCTACATCGTAAAGTGGCACACAAAAAAGTCTAAAAACGGTCAGGATATATCCTTGGTTGAGCCAATAGAAGAAGATGCCCACCAGGGACTGATGCAGTTTATAAAGTCAAAAGAGGGCGTAAACCAGGTACATTTTCTGCTGGATTCGGGTGATACAAGGGTTATATATTGACTTTATATGAAAAAGAAGTCAGGAGTCAGAATTCAGAATCCAGAAGTTAAGATACATACGATAATCCAATCGGAAGCATTCTGGATTCCGGCTCCTGGATTCCGGATTCTTTTTCATGCTTGGTTGTGTCCACTAGGACATGGAGGTTTATATGAAAATAGGCACAAAGCTTTGTAGGGGCCTTTTGCCCTCATCGGCCTTTGCATAATACCCATATTGTCATTGCGAGCGAAGCGAAGCAATCTCAAAGTGCCTGCAACCAATGGGATTGCCACGTCGGCCTACGGCCTCCTCGCAATGACAGAAAAACCATTGTGCAAAGGTCTCTTCTTATACAGCTGATAGCTTTTCATACTTGGTTGTGTCCGAAAAGGACATGGGAGTTTATATGAATCATATCTCAGGCTCTGATCAAGAGATCGAGGGTGTCATTGAGAGGATTGTCTATTGTAATCAGGAAAATGGCTGGAGTGTGGTAAAGGTTTCCTTAGAAGGTGGAGATCGGATTGCAACAGTTGTTGGCAACCTGCTCGGTGTCCAGCCAGGGGAATATATCAGATTAAAGGGTATGTGGGGCAACAACAAAGAATACGGAAGGCAGTTTCAAGCAGATACATATACAACCGTCAAACCTGCCACGCTGCAGGGTATTGAAAAATACTTAAGTTCAGGGATGATAAAAGGGATTGGCAAAGAGATGGCCAGGCGTTTGGTTAAGGCATTTGGTATGGATGTGCTGGACATAATAGAGAATCACAAAAGGCGACTTACAGATGTGCCGGGCATTGGGAAGATAAGGGCAAAGCGCATTGTTGAAGCATGGGAGAGACAAAAAGAGATAAAGGATGTCATGATCTTTCTTCAATCTCACGAGGTATCCAGTTCATATGCTATCAGGATATATAAGACCTATGGCAAAGAGGCCATATCTATAATACGGCAAGATCCTTATCGTCTTGCCAGAGATATATATGGCATAGGATTCAAGACTGCTGATAGGGTAGCATCAAGCATCGGAATCTCTCCTCTCTCCCCAAAGAGAATACAGGCAGGCCTTCTTTATGTTTTAGGAGGGCTTACGGACAAAGGCCATGTATATTATCCATATCATAAATTATGTGAGGAGACTGCTGGTGTACTGGATGTGGATAGGGCAAAGGTATCTCAGGCAATTGAAGATTTAAGCAAAGAGACCCTCCTTGTAATCGAGAAGATCGGGCAGGATAAGGCAGTATATCTTAAGCCCCTCTATCTATCGGAGACAGGTGTAGCAAAAGGGCTGAAGGAACTGTCTCAGACAAGACAAAAGGCGATCCGGATAGATATAGAAAAGGCCGTATCATGGTTTGAAGCTCGGCACTCCATTATATTGGCCCCTGAACAAAGAGATGCGATCTCTAGTGCAATAAAAGAGAATATCCTTGTAATTACAGGAGGGCCAGGTACAGGTAAGACCACTCTTATCAGGGCTATTGTAGAGATATTGGAGAAGAAGGGTAGGCGTATAAATTTGTGTGCACCTACAGGCAGGGCAGCAAAAAGGATGAGTGAGGCCACAGGCCGTCATGCAAAGACCATACACAGGCTGCTGGAGTTTAACCCGAGATTTATGAAGTTTGATCGGAATTCTAAAAGGCCTTTAAATACAGATATATTGATCGTTGATGAGGCATCAATGGTAGATATTGTAATGTTTTACAATATCTTAAAGGCACTGCCTTTTGAAGCGCAGCTTATTATGGTCGGTGATGTGGACCAGCTGCCTTCAGTAGGGCCTGGCAATGTCTTAGAGGAGATGATCACTTGCAACATGATAAAGGTAGTACGTTTGGAGAAGATATTCAGGCAGGCAAAAAAGAGTCTGATTATAGTTAATGCTCACAGGATTAATCAGGGTCAGGCCCCTTACACCAAGGCAGAGTATGGTAAAGGTGATTTTTTCTTTATAGACCGTGACAAGCCTGAAGACGTAGCTGAAACCATAAAAGAGCTGGTAGTAAGAAAGATCCCGAAGGGATTCGGATTTAATCCCATCCATGATATACAGGTGATCTCACCCATGCATAAAGGTGTTATTGGTGTAGCCAACCTAAATAAAGAGCTTCAGGGTTTACTAAATCCATCCGCCAAAAGCAGTGGCCAAGGTATCACAAAAGGCGGCCAGGTGTTCTGCATTGGAGACAAGGTTATGCAGATCAGGAATAACTATGAATTAGGTGTGTTCAACGGTGATATTGGGCAGATTATATCTATTAATGACAACAACGAAGAGATTCTAGTGAGGTTTGATTCTAGGGTGGTGAGATTTGAGTATTCAGATATGGATGAGCTTACCCTGGCATATGCCTGTTCAATACATAAATCTCAGGGTAGTGAGTATCCAGCAGTGGTTATTGCCCTCCATACCCAGCACTATATCATGCTGCAGAGAAATCTGTTATATACAGCGGTTACCAGAGGCAAATCATTGGTGGTTGTGGTTGGTAATTTCAAGGCAATGTCTATAGCTATCAACAACATCAAGAAAGGCACGCGGTATTCCTTTTTGAAGGAAAGATTGGTTACTTCTTTGCCTGTGCATGGAATGCAGACAGATTTTTTATGAAAACAGTAAACAGTAAACAGTGAATAGTTAAGAGTGAATAGTTAAGAGTTAAAGAGTATTATTTATATGAAAATAGGCAGAAAGCTTTGTAGGGGCCTTTTGCCCTCATCGGCCTTGGCTCAATGGGAAATGTGGAATGTAAGACAAGAGATTTAGAGTTAAAGTGGATATGTATAAAATGCTTAATACAGTCTCAGACAAAAACATACTTTCTATAGATGATCTGCATACCCATTTCTTTACATCAGATGGGCTGGTCAAGGCGGTAGACGGGGTCACACTCTCCCTTCAGAAAGGCCGCACACTGGGTATTGTAGGGGAATCAGGATGCGGAAAGACTGTTCTCGCACTGTCTGTTATGAGGCTAATCCCTGATCCTGGCAGGATTGTAAATGGCCACATCATATTTGACGGGAGAGATCTGTTAGCATTGGATGAAGATGAAATGCGTCAGATAAGGGGAGGCAGGATATCCATGATATTCCAGGACCCCATGACTTCCCTGAATCCGGTATTTACTATAGGTTCACAGATCTCAGAGGTCATTTTGCTTCATGACAGAGATGTTTCCGGATCAAAGGACCTGGCATTAGAAAAGACAATAGATGTGCTTGGCATGGTGGGTATACCCGCACCTGAAAACAGGATTAAAGATTATCCCCACCAATTAAGTGGAGGGATGTGTCAAAGGGTGATGATAGCCATGGCGCTTGCATGTAAGCCGGAACTTATGATAGCAGATGAGCCCACTACAGCCTTGGATGTGACTACGCAGGCTCAGATATTGACCCTTATGAATGACTTAAAGGATAAGGTTGGCACATCCATTTTCTTTGTCACACATGATCTTGGAGTAGTGGCTGAGACATGTCAGCATGTGGCTGTGATGTATACGGGTAAAATAGTAGAGTTTTCAAGTGCAGATGAAATTTTTGATAACCCCTTGCATCCATATACAAAGGGCTTGATAAAGGCACTTCCTGTTATAGGTGATAGGTCGGGACCCTCCAGACTCTATACAATCCCCGGGGTGGTGCCACCTTTTACAGACTTGCCCAAAGGTTGCACTTTTCATGACAGATGTGAGGAATCCATGGACAGGTGCGCCCATGAATTTCCTCCGGTCTGTCATCCCAAGCCAGGTCATATGGTGAGGTGCTGGAGGTTTGGAAGGTGAAGCCATTATTAGAAGTAAAGGGGCTTAAAAAATATTATCCTATCAAGGCTGGTGTATTTGGGAAATCCATAGGCCAGGTAAAGGCAGTAGATGGTATCGATCTTGATATATATCCCAATGAGACCTTAGGACTTGTTGGGGAGTCGGGATGTGGCAAATCTACACTTACCAGACTTATCTTGAGGTTAGAGAGACCAGATGAAGGCACTACAATTTTTGATGGGATTGATGTGAAAAATGCATCAAAAGAGGTTATACACAACCTGCGCAGGGATATGCAGGTGATATTTCAGGATCCGTTTAGCTCTCTTAATCCCAGGAGAAAGGTGGTCTCCATTGTGGAAGAGCCAATGGTGATCCATAAGATTGGTTCAAAGTCAGAGATTAGACAAAGGGGTTTAAGATTAATGGAGATGGTAGGGATACATAAGGATGTATTAAACAGATACCCGCACGAATTTTCAGGGGGGCAGAGACAGAGGATATGTATCGCAAGGGCGCTTGCCCTAAACCCCAAATTTGTTATATGTGATGAACCGGTATCAGCTCTGGATGTATCCATTCAGGCCCAGGTAATAAATCTCCTTATAGATCTTCAGGATGAGTTCGGGTTCTCCTATCTCTTTATATCTCATGATCTATCTGTAGTGAGTTATATATCAAACAGGGTTGCAGTCATGTATATGGGTAGCATCGTAGAACTGGCTCCCACCTCTTTACTATACGATTATCCCATGCATCCCTACACACAGGCCTTACTTGCAGCTGTGCCTACCCATAAGCCTGGGCTTAAAAGGATCGAATCCGATTTGAAAGGTGATATCCCTCACCCTTCAGACATCTTTGGTGGGTGTGTATTCAGTCCCAGATGTGCACTGGCTAAAGATGTGTGTTACAACATCAAGCCAACCCTTGTTGAGAAAGCAAAAGGCCACTTTGTGGCCTGTCATATGTGCTAAAATAACGATTCAGGAGTCAGGAACCGGAATGGAAAAGGAAACAGATGTTACCTATTCATCCACTACTTTAAAGACCGGCCTGATTCTGCCTATTGCCCTGTAGGCATAGTTGCGGACATACCATGAAGGGTCGCCATCTGCCACTTTCTCTAATATACTTAAGGCCTGGGTATTTCCTATCTGGCCAAGGGCCTCGCATGCCTTTGTCCTTACATTTAGTTGTGGGTCCCGAGTGCCCTTTTCCAGGAGACCGATAAGATCCGCATATTTTCTCTTTCCCATTATGATATAGGCATTGAGGCGTATTCCTGGGACAGGATCAGTTGCAAAGGCCGATAGTTCGTCTCTGGTAAATTCTTTCGAATGGGATCTAAGGGCTATATAGCGTTTTTTTACATTATCTGAGGCAGCAAACATATGGACATTTTCCTTATGTATGTTGAAACTGTGAGTCAGGTACATATAGTGCATGTGCGGGATAAATCCTATAAGATAGACTGTTACTAGTAAGATCGCAAAAGTCTTATGGTGTTCAAAAAGAGATGCAAGCCATAGCGCAAGCCAGAGAATAACAAAAATGGGGATCAGGACAACAGGGCCTTTAAGAAAAACCCCAACCGCCTTTCTTATAGATCTGTTATTGTCAAATTTCTCACTTCCCTGCCTTATAACTCTGTTACCAAGGGTTACAAGCCCCTTCTTGGAAACAATGATACTACTACAGGCAACAGGCCTTTTACTTACAGCCATTATTCTACCTTTGATACTGCAAGGGTCTTTTGTCCTTATCCACAGGCTTCCATGGGGGGAATACCATATTTTTCCTGTATCTTTGGTTATGGCTATAACCTTTTGTGTCTGATAGAGTATAGGTTTTATTACATGTGCTGCAAGCAATGTGTGGTTATAATAAAAATCACTTAATTTATTTAACACAGGCATGTCAATCATTGCATCCCGTATTCCTATGAAAGAGGTGCCTTTAAAAAGAACCAGAGGAGTTAGCAATATTAATGCAAATACAATCCATCTTGTTCGTCTGTGATCTGCCAAAGGCGGACGGTGCCTTTTCTTGGTAGCCCCCCTATACTTTACGGCATAAATCCATGGTATAAAGAAAAAGGCAGGAGTAAGTATGCTGGATACTATAGATACAAGAGGCATCTCTTTACTGAATGTAAGAAAGAGATAGATACAGATCAGCATTACACAGATAAAGATGTCCATCTTGCTAAAATGCCCCTTTATCCAGGGAGAGATGGATGCGGCAGAGGCTAATATGGCTGTTAGTGGGCCCAGGGTTAATCCAAAGAACAGGGCGCTTCCAAGTTGATGGGAAAAACCTTTCAGATAGATATCGTCTGGCATGATTACAGGTAGCATGTGGTTTGATATGAATAAATGCATCTCCGAGGAAATAATATCTGCATGTGCATGCACGAGAAACATACCAAAGAAGGTGTATAACAACATACACCCTAGCAACCCAAAAAAGGAAGCCTCAAACCACTTCAAAAGGTCTTTGCCATTAAGGCTTATATATGTTTCCTTCATAGGCATCCATGGCCTGCCGGCCACAACTACACAACGAATGATGAAAATGAACGTATCACAAAGTAGGGCATATTTCCCTTAAGCGGGCCGATGAGGGCAAAAGGCCCCTACATTTCCCATAAAACTATTTTTTTATCTTCTATCTTTCGTCTTTAATCTATTGTTTTCCCGACTATCCTTATTCACCCAACACTCAAAACCCAACACCCAACACTTCTTTCACTCTTCACTGTTTACTATTTTTTCCTGCTCAGCGATAGGCACGTCTCTTTCCGGAGGACTTATTTTTACTGTGAGGTCTCGTTATTTCCTTTTCAGGCTTACGCCCCTGAGTCTCCATGGTTTTATATTGGGCCAGGAGTGAGGATATCTTTTTTCTTGCAGCGTCTTTTTTTCTTCCCCGTACTGCCTTTATATCAGACCCGGCAAACCGCATCTTCTTGAAATTATTGGCCTCTTTGGTAAACCTGATAAAGTCATCGATGGATTCATCGCACACATGAGTAAACCTGCGATTATCGAAGCATGCGATATCTCGCATTGTCTCAATTATATCTTTAGTTAGTTTCATTACATAGCGGATTCTTTTCCCACCCATATTTATTCTTGGGCCCACATATCTTTTCTTTTTCCTGGATGGCACCTTTGATCCGAACTCCTGTCCCCTGGCAAATATATATGCCTCCATGGCTGCACCTACAAAATCTACCATTGCAATGTTTAACTTCCGAGAAAGCCCCCTGAGTTCATTCAAAGTAACAGGTTTGAAATACATCATAAATCTGGCGATCTCTTTAGAGGATTTATCCTGGGTAGTCATAATCATAGAAAGAGAACCTCCTTAGATATTTTTTTGCATCTTTGATTTTAGCTTACTTTCTTCCAGAAACAATTATTATATGTGGCATTAAATCATATCCCTGTCAAGATTTTTGAGTGTATTAGCAAAATAATAATGCCTTGTATTTTTATCCATGTTGACAAACAGGTTATTAGTCAGGATAATTAAATCCTAACTATATAATATATAAATAATACTTGGAGTAACTTATGCTTAAATTTTATACTGCAGGCGAGTCGCACGGAAGGGGCGTATTTGCATTTTTGGACGGTGTCCCTGCCGGATTAAAGGTAGACAGGTCATTGATGGATTCTGACCTTGCCCGGCGCCAGGGGGGCTATGGTCGGGGGAAAAGGATGTCTATAGAGCGCGACTGTGCGGATATACTCTCTGGTATAAGATATGAATATACCTTAGGCAGCCCCGTATTGATAGCAGTGTGGAATAAGGACTTTGAGAACTGGAAGGAGATTATGGATCCATGGGTGGTCTCCCTTGGGAGAGAGCTATACACGCCCAGGCCTGGTCATGCAGATTTGGCTGGCGCCGCCCGTTTCAGACATACGGACTTAAGAAATGTCTTAGAGCGTTCCAGCGCCAGGGATACTGCTGCCAGGGTGGCGGCAGGCGGATTATTGAGGTCATTTTTGAAGGTGCTTGGCATAGATGTGTATTCATGGGTAACAGATATAGGCGGTGTTGAGTTTGATGGCCCGTTTGACAGAAATTCAAGAGATAAATCCAGTGTCTTTTGTCCTGATCTGCATACCACAAAGGCTATGGAGAAGGCGATAGATAAAGTCAAGGCGGGGGGAGATACAATAGGAGGAGAATTTAAAGTTGCAGTTGAAGGCCTGCCTGCAGGGATAGGCTCATATACACAATGGGATATGAGGCTTGATGGCTTATTAGGCGCACATATCCTGTCCATCCCCGGCATAAAGGCCCTTCAGATAGGTCGCGGCGTTGAGTGCGCACATATACCTGGCTCCAAGCTTCATGACGAGATCTTGCCTGGCCATCCAAAGTCCAGGGGGTCGAATAATGCAGGAGGAATAGAGGGGGGTGTGTCCAATGGGGAGCCTATTGAGGTGATGTGTACCATGAAGCCCATCCCTACACTTAAAAAAGGACTTCGCTCTGTTGATATAAGGGATGGGAGGCCAAAAAGGGCAGACTATGAACGGTCTGACTATTGCGCTGTACCTGCCGCATCTGTTGTAGGAGAGGCCATGGTGATCATAACGATAGCAAAGGCCATATTACAGAGCTTTGCTTTACCATCCATGGGAGCATTGATTAAAGCATTTGAAAACCATAGGAGCTACTGGGAATCTCTATGATATATTTAACCGGCTTTATGGGGGCCGGCAAGACATCTGTTGGAAAAGAGCTTGCCGATCTTCTGGGCAGATCTTTTGTTGATGCAGATGATCTTATATGCGCCTGTTCAGGTTCCACAATACCTGAGATATTCAGGTACGCAGGGCAGGCTGCATTCCGTGCGATTGAAAAAGAGGTATTATTAGACCTGGTAAGGTCTGATCCGGATTGTGTAGTGGCAACAGGCGGGGGCCTGCCAGAGGATTCATTAAATAGGAGGTTGATGAAGGCAAGCGGGTTTATTGTATACTTAAAGTGCGGTCTGCCTGCCTTGATTGGTAGGGTAGCCGATGAGACGAGCCGTCCAATGTGGGGGGATGATATAGAAAAACTCTATTCAAAAAGACAATCCATATATAAAGACGCTGATTTTATTATAGATACTGAAGGTGAAGGTGTAACTGATGTTGCAAGGAAAATATACATGCAGATAAAGGATATATATACTACAGTGCCTGTTGCATTATCTACTCAGCCATACCCTGTGTATATTGGTAAGGACATATTTAAAGACATTGCTAAGATAATACCCAGACATATCAAACCTGAAGGAATGTTTGTCTTAATAGATGCGGGAGTCTATGACTATTACATGCCCATTATAAAGGACGCGCTTGAAGGTGTTCAACATCATATTACAATTGTCCCTGCTGGAGAAGGGTCGAAGACAGCCTCCTTTTTAGGCAAGGTCATTGATCGAATGCTTGAACTCCCTGTAAACCGAGGCTGGGCATGTATGGCTATAGGTGGGGGAGTGGTATGTGATCTGGCTGGGTTTACTGCAAGTATTGTTATGCGAGGTATCCCTGTAATACAGGTTCCGACAACGCTCCTTGCCCAGGTGGATGCCGGCATAGGTGGTAAGACCGGTATAAATCACGAATTGGGTAAGAATCTTATAGGTACATTTTATCAGCCCGCGTTTGTGCTTTGTGATATCAAATTTTTAGAGACACTTGAAGTTGATGTCTTAAAAAGTGCTCTTGCAGAGGTGGTAAAGTATGGGATCATAATGGATAAGGATCTCTTCAGCTATCTGGAGTCGAAAGGCACGCATGACTATAAAGAGATTGTGAGGATGTGCGTAAAGGACAAGGCATGTGTGGTGGCTATGGATGAGAAAGAGGCAGGCTTAAGAAGGATATTGAACTTTGGACATACTATTGGCCATGCCGTTGAGAAGGCAAGGGGGTTTACCATCTCACACGGTCTCTCGGTTGCCATGGGCATTTTATTTGCCTCATGGTTTTCTTATGATATGAGCCTCCTTGATAAGGAGAGTTTGAAGAGGATAGAAAATCTAATGAGAGGCCTTGATCTTGCAGACCCTGATATATCATTTCCAAAACCTTCTTGCCTGGAGGACATATTGATTATGGACAAAAAGGCATATAAAAAGGGCATTGGGTTTGTGTTGACACCAGGTATAGGTGATGCTATTGTGAAAAAACTAAGTATTCCCAACATACTAGATGCTTACGGAAGGTTTGTTCATGGATATAAAGAGGGCATTTGATGAGGGCAGATTCCTGGATATAGCAGATGCAGCAGATGAAATAAAAAACATAGAAGGCAGGTTTATGTTGGCTATCTCTTTGTACAAGATTGGCAGAGCCAAAGATGCACTTGATGCGTTTACACATGTATACAAGCACATAGATCCTCTTATAAGGACGTTGTTTTATATGGGGGCTATCTATAAAGACTTTGGGGATATGGATTCGGCAGAAAAGTTTATTGGGGACTACCTTGTATTCAGGCCTGATGATGATGAGGCTAAAGATGTGCTTTCATCTGAAGACACCTCAGAGCTTATGAGTGCGCCATCATTAGAACTTGCAAGGCTTTACTCGAAACAGGGTCATTTCAGGCAGGCAGTTGGCATATATTCAAAGTTGTTGGCTTCATCTAAGGACCCAGATATTAAAAAAGAGGCAGTGGGCACTCAAAATATGTATATAATAAAAACCCTTGAAGGCTGGCTGGAGGGCTTAAGCAGATGAAGATATTAATCATAAATGGGCCAAATTTAAATATGCTGGGTAAAAGGGAGGTAGGCATCTATGGGCATGCAACCCTTCATGAGATAGAAGTCCTTGTTAAGGAAAAGGCAGTGGAATTAGGGGTGGATGTAGCCTTTTTCCAGTCCAATCATGAAGGTAGAATCATAGATGAAATCCATTCCACGCTTGAATGTGGCGCAGATGGCATAATTATAAACCCTGGAGGTTATACCCATACATCTGTTGCCATAAGGGATGCGCTTCTTTCGGTTGATACACCCTTTGTAGAGGTGCATATAAGCAATATAGCAAACAGGGAGACCTTCAGGCAGAAAAGTCTGTTCTCTGATATGGCTGTTGGTACTATATCAGGCTTTGGGCCTTTGGGATATGTGTTTGGTTTGGAGGCATTGTGGGAGTTGTATGGGAAAAAGGCTGAATAAGGCGAGATCTTATCTTAAAGGTCTTGATGCCATATTGTTTACCGACAGGCTGAATATAGCTTATCTCTGTGGGTTTGTGGGCGAGGATGCCTCGCTTCTTATCACAGTAAGGGGTGCAGCATTATTTGTGGATTCCAGGTACACTATTCAGGCAAGGGATGAGGCCGGGGGGGTGGAAGTTTATGAGGTTTCTACCAGATGGGATACAATCTTTGATTATATAAATGAACACGGAATAAAGACCCTTGGCATAGAGTCCAATGTAATGGATGTAGATACATTCATCATGCTGAAGAATATGTTTAGGGGTGTTGAGATCACGCCTATAGGCGGGCAGTTGAAGTATCTTCGTATTATAAAGGATAGCGATGAGATAGCCTTCCTCAAAAATTCAGCAAAGGTATCAGAAGAAGCCGTTCAAAAGGTGTTAGAAAAGGGCATTATAGGAAGAAGAGAAAGAGATGTGGCCTTTGATATAGAGTGGGAGATGGGCAGACTAGGGGCAAGCTCCGTGGCATTCGAGGTGATTGTGGCCTCAGGGCCCAGATCTGCCATGCCTCATGGAGTGGCATCTGATAAGGTTATAGCACCCAATGAGGTGGTTGTTATAGATTTTGGTTGTATATATAAGGGTTACTGTTCTGACCAGACAATCACAACGCTGACCGGGGATATAGGTGATTCATTCGCCGATGTATATAATTGTGTGCGAGATGCTCAATCCAGGGCAGCAGAGGGTATAAGAGCCGGGATAGCGGCCAGAGATGTAGACGCAATAGCAAGAGGGTTTATAAAAGATCATGGTTTTGGGGAATACTTCGGGCATGGGCTGGGCCATGGCGTTGGCATGGAAGTCCATGAGGCCCCGGCATTACACCAGAGGTCAGTGGATATCCTGGATGAGGGAATGGTTTTTACTATTGAGCCAGGGATATATATACCGGGTAAGTTCGGAGTGAGAATAGAGGATACCTTTATGATTAGAGATAATTCTTGTCAGAGGATAACAAATCTTGATAAGGGTATTGTAAGAAAAATAAATTAGAGGCGTTTTGATGCGGTATTCTACGGCAGAATTTAGAAAGGGTTTAAAGATCGAACTATCCGGAGAGCCATTTGTCATCGTGGATTTTCAGCATGTAAAGCCAGGCAAAGGCGGTGCATTTGTGCGGACAAAGTTGAAGAGCCTGGTAAGAGGTAATGTCTTGGATAAGACATTTCGATCAGGAGAAAAGGTGGATGTCCCTGATCTGGAGCAGAGGCATGTATCCTTTCTCTATAAGGATGGTTCGAATTATTATTTTATGGATAATAACACATACGAGCAGATATCTATGGTAGAGGCACAGATAGGCGAGGCCATCTGGTATTTGAAAGAGAATACAGAGGTAGATGTGTTATTCCATAACAAGATACCGATTGACGTGGAATTGCCTTTGTTTCTGGAATTAAAGGTGGTAGAGACAGACCCTGGGGTTAAGGGAAACACAGCATCGGGGGGGTCTAAGCCTGCCGGACTAGAGACAGGCGCTACCATCCAGGTGCCCCTTTTTATTAATGAAGGGGATATGGTAAGGGTAAACACTAAAACAGGCGAGTACATAGAAAGAGCAGGTTAGATGGATTTAAAGACTGTGAAAGAGCTTGTAGAGCTCATAAAGGATACAGACATTGTAGAGCTCGAATGGACAGTGGACAGTATACATATAGTAAAAGGGGGGGGCGCTCGCCTGGGGCAGAAAAAAGGGCTTGATGAAAGGCTGATCTCTGTGAATTCCACCAAGGACAGGCCTACCATAACAGTGACTTCCCCACTTGTGGGCACATTTTACCGTAGCGCGTCTCCGGAGACTGCACCCTTTGTACAGATAGGTGACAGGGTGACCAAGGACCAATGCCTTTGTATAATTGAGGCCATGAAGCTGATGAATGAGATCGAATCTCATGTAGACGGGGTGGTAACAGCTATTCTGAAACAGGATGGAGATAGGGTTGAATACGGGGATCCTCTTTTTATTGTAGAAGAGGCATGAAGGACATAAGGTTTATAGTAAATGGCCGATATCCCCCTGAAGCCAACATGGCAAGAGATCTTCAGTTGCTCCATGAAGTGGCAGGGGGCAGGGCAAATGGGGCTTTAAGGATATACAACTGGGAAGGCCCTGCCATCACCATAGGTCATCATCAAAAGACGTTTATCCCCTATGACAATACCCTTGATATACCGGTGATAGTAAGGCCTACAGGCGGTGGTGCAGTACTTCATGCAGATGATATTACGTATGCCTTTATAAGTCCTATCAAGGGTTTTTTTGGATCAGGATTGCTTGAGACGTATACTCTTATCTCCAAGGCCTTTGCATATGCGCTTGCCAAAACAGGTCTGGATGTAGATATTAAAGAAGGTGGCGCCTGCTTTTCCAGGCTCTGCTTTGCAAGAAAAGCGCCTATGGATGTTACACTTTTTGGCAAAAAACTTATGGGTTCTGCCCAGTTGCGCACAAGGGGATGTCTTTTGCAGCAAGGGGTGATACCAATCAGTGTGGATAAGACTCTCATTACAAGGGCATTTGGCCCTGATGCCCTCTCGTGGGTAACCTCGATAAGAGAGGTGGTCCCATCATTTGATATGGATGCCTTTATCCGTCATCTAAGGGATGGCTTTTCTACCGTCCTTGACGTGCGCCTTTCGAATAGCGATTCCGATGATGCAGAGCGCCGCCACGCTTACACAGGTGATGTATAATTCCGGCGAGAACATACTCGATACCATCTTTTCTCCGATGAATGTATATATAAAGACACATGGGAGTATACCTATGGAGGTAGCCTTCATAAACTCTCTCCATGATATGCCGGCTGCCCCTGCAGCGCTGTTTACCAGTACAAATGGTATTATAGTTATCAACTGAAAAAACAATACTATGAGGTAGCCTCGCCTTTGTATCGAGATCTTTACCTTATAAGATTGGGGTGCCTCTTGCGGATCGCCCCATGCATGCTCGATAGATAGTGCCTTTACTAAAAAATAGGCTATGTTGGCATTTATAATCGCTCCGATATAAGACAGAACCAAGCCATAGAAAGGCCCGAATGCAGCAGCCCCTGTCACTATAAGCAAAGAAAGCGGGGTGAACAGAGGCAGAAAAGAGACTATGGCTATATATATAAATGCACCTGTAAGCCCCAGATCAGCCAGGGTTAGCCTCAAATATATCCAGTCTTGAAGCGGATATGGCTCGACTATTTTTAGTGTTACTAGGATGGCAAAGAAGATAATGGCAATAAAGACTGTAAGACTGAAGGCCCGCCTGATGGGAGAAGGATTATTAAACTGGAGAGAAAACCATTTAGTTATGTTAGAAAACATCTTAATAATTCTGTATACAACAGATCTTGCCCATAGATCTTCAAGACTTTTCTTGACCATCATAACGGGAAGGTATAATATATTTAGTGAACAGTAAACAGTGAATAGTAAATAGTGAATAGTGAATAGTAAATAGTGAATAGTGAATAGTGAATAGTGAATAGTGAATAGTGAATAGTGAATAGTGAATAGTAAAAGAAGTGTTGGGGTTTGGGTGTTGGGTGACTAAAAATAGTCGAGAGTCGAAAAGACAAAAGATAAAATATAAAAAAATAGTTTCGTGGGAGATGTAGGGGCCTTATGGGTAGAAGGCATAAAGATTGCGAGGTGAATAAGTGATATGAAGCATCAAGGTATTTTTATCATAGTATTATCTATCTTGTTAATATCCGGCTGTGGCTCTGATTCCGTTACTTCCGGACAGGCAGATATGGAAAAGGCGCTCTTTGTATCGTATGCCGGGTCCAAGGCAGGCGAAGACCTTAATGCTGTAATGATAGGTGACTTGGAGGATGTGGTTACGGATCTGATAGCCACTGTCCAGACATATCTTATGGAATACTATATTGAGAATGGCACATTACCATCTAGTATAGACTTAGATGATCCCCCTCCTGGGATAGATGTCCCGGTGGGCATGGGCGGGTATATCACCTCTGCGATTGCAACCTTTTCTGCCAGTGCGCATTTGACACTTAATAATTATACACTCGGCTCAAGGACATACTCCGGTACTTTAGATGCAGATGGAGTCTTAGATATTGTTAATATAGACTTCTTGAACTTAGAGGTAAATACATCATCTCTTGAGATTACATATACCGGAAAGAGTTTTACCACCTGCGCATATAGCAATTGGACATTCCACAGGGATAGTTCGGATGATTATCCTGATTATGCATTAACCGGTTCTTTTGCTGTTGACGAAAATACATACAGCTTTACCGGGTTTGCATATACCAGGCCTGGCAGCTCATCCCTTAGTATAGCCGGCACGGTGGGGTTTGATGGTGTCTCGTATGCAATAAGTGGCAGTGTAGGTTGCGATACATCCGGCACATGGACATCAGGAGACATGACCATTGTCACATCAGATGAAAGTGTTAGCATCAGCTTAAGCGACACGACGGCAATTTTTAATGGCACTATGGGAGACTGGACCAAGGAAGGCTGGCAAGAAGACAGGCTGGCGCCGTAAAGATAGTCGAGAGTCCAAAGATTTGTCTTTGCCTCTAGCAGTTCATTTTATCTTTCTTCTAATCCGTAGCTTTTGAGGCTCTATGATAATCAGGTTTCCTTTAAAGTCTGTCTATAATAGATTCTTAAGCCTTTTTATAATCTGCTGGTTTATCTTTGCTGGTAACATCTCATTTGGAAAGTGCGCAATAACGATACCAAAATGTTTACCTAATGGAAACCGTAAGATATTGCCAAAGCCCCTGTCACCTGTAAGAATCGCTGCTTTTTCTCTTTGCGCAAATTTATAAATCTTATCGTCCGCTGATCCCCTAAGTCCGTAATCTCGAATATCTATAGCATCATATCCATATTCTTTAAGAGCGATCCCTGTAGAACGAGGTATATCTTCATCGATCACAAATCTTAGCATTTTAACCTATTGCTTTGATCTCTTCACTGGATAAAGTCTTAGCAGCGTAGTCAAGAGCTGCTAATATATCCTCACGAGTGATATCGTACTCAGCCATAACCTCTTCGTATGTCATTCCTCCTGCAAGTTTTCCTATGATGATATCTATTGGAATGCGCGTCCCGGTAATCACTGGTTTGCCAAAGCGAACCTTTTCATCTACACTGATTCTTGGCGCTATTTCCATGGCACCTCTCCTCTAAATTTTTATTTTTGTATTTTTCCTGCCCATGTTTTTATTTACTTCACATAGTATCTAATAATACCAGATATCAAGGATTTTTTCACTAAGAGAAGAGGGTTTGATTCTTGAATGTGTAAACGTGGAAACGTTAAAATGAAGTTCGACTCACGACTCATGACTCTCGACTGTCTTTTGGACTGTCGACTGTCTTCTCGACCGTTGACCGTCTTTAATCTTTTCTCTTTAATCTTTCGTCTCTCGACTGTCTTTTATTGTTTTATGTTATTGAGAGACCTTGCATAATTGCTTACCTATTCTGCATTGCCGATTGACACTATTTCTTTTAGCCTTACCTTCTACCTCGTCGGCCAACAACCTCCGACCAGGAGGCATAGGCAGGCCTGTCATTGCGAGGAGTGTAAACGACGAAGCAATCTCGTCTGGTTCTGCCTCATTTCGACCTGCTTTTCCAATATGTTGGTTTCCGATTTAACTGCATAATAGCAATAATGAGAGTTTCATTCTCTTGAATTTGATATATTACTCCATATGGGAACCGATTTGTGAGACATCTCCTTGTGTTCTTGGAAAGTCTTGACCATGCTCTAGGAAACCGGACTATGCGTTGAATAGAAGAAAAGATTTCTTTGGCAAATTCTAATCCAAGCCCGGATTAACATTCTTCATAATAATCGATTGCCTCATATAATTCAGCTTTAGCGAGAGGGTGAAAAGAGTATCTCATTTAGAGAATCGATCTTGGATTTCCTTGAAGACATCTTCTCCGGGAATTGTCTTAACATTACCTGACTCAACTTCTTCAACCCTTTTTTCAGCTTCTTTAGCCCATAACTTATCGATTTCAGTTTGTGATGGATGTAAACTATTAAGGAGTTTATCAATCAGTTGTATTTTTATTTCTATAGGCAATGATTCGGCCATAGATATGAGTTCGTTTGTTTTTATCATAAGGCACCTCTATTCAATACATAGTCATATAGTTTTTATGGAAAGTCAATGATGGTTTTCAGGAGGGGGAAGGGTGGTCAACTCTTTATTACCTTCAATCTTTTGTCTTTCCGACTCTTGACTATCTTTTTTGGGACTCTCGACTCTCGACTCTTGACTCACGACTATCTTTTTATGGCTTTATTTTACCCAAAAAGGGAAATATTTTTCCCTTTTTCTTATTTACATTTAATAAAATTAAGTAAAATTAATGTATTAGCTCAGGCATACCCATTGCAAACAAGATATAAAAACAGCGTATTTATGGAGACACAGCTATGAAAAGATGGAGCATAGTTCTTATAACAATATTATTTCTGGCAATAGCTGGTTGTGGCGGGTCGAGTGGCGGGGGTGTACTGCCACCTGATGATGGATCTGGGGGCGAAGAGGCCCCTTCGGCAGAAAATATTGATGAATTTCAGGCAGAAGATGTCTTGTATGCTGCGTATGCAGGGATTGGGTACATGAGTTCTGAGGATCCTAGTGATGATGAGGCCCTTTATAATGTGATGTTTGATGATCTTAATGGTCTGGCATGGGAGTTGGTGTTAGAGCTTATCTCTAATCAGACGTCAGATCAGCTCATGCAGGCTCTTGCTAAGCTCATTTTTGGGCAAGATGCGGAATTAGAATACACTCCACAGGACGTGCATATCGTTCTCACATTGCACCCGGTGAATAGCCCGGTGAATCCCAATGGATCTTTTACTCTCCATGCTGGGCTCACAGTGGACTTTAATGACACGGTATATGGATATGGGAACGCCGTATATTATGGCAATGCAGGCAAGACGGATTTTGAGGTGAACATGGAGATCGATGTTGTTACCACACAAGTAGGTGGCGCGCAAACGTCGCAGATCACCATCCCATCTTTTTTGATAAATGCCCATAGCTCTTTAGGCGTCTCATATGCAGAAACCGCAATGCACCGGGCCTTTTATGTGCAATATCAGGGATGGTCAGTTTCCTATAGTATAGAGGAGAATGGGGTGAATATCCATATTATACCTGTCAGCGCCATACTTGGGGCGCTGGGCCTCAACCCTGATGATTTAGGGATGGATGAGGGGAGCTACCCTGATCACAGGCTGTATACCTTAGACGGCAGTTTTGAGATTGATGATGACCCCTATTCCTTTGATATTGAATACGGTCAATTGAATATAAAATATGACGACTTTGATGAGAAGTATATTGCATTAAAGGGCAGTTTAATTGTCCCCGGTCTTGATGGGGATGTAGATGTGTCTTCACCTGGCTCAGAGATATTCGACATACTCCGTGGGAATTGGAGTGAATTGCCAGATTTAAAAGCACTTCCGGATGCGATACACCGTGATGAAGTGGGCATCTGGACATCCGGCGAGATGACAATAGCTGCAGAGGATAATGAGGTCAATGTAGACTTCAATGAAGACGGGTCAGCTGATTTTAAAGATAGTTTCGGAGAGGAATGGAGCGAACCTGAACAGGGTGAGACAGGCTATTGGCAAGACACGCTCGACCCGCTACTATGAATATGAGATTTAAGAACTTTTTACTCAAACTAGACTCACATACAGGCGGGATACTCTATTATACTTCCTGTTTGTAGGAGACTATAACAAAATTTCCTGATTAAAGGAGGATGATATTATGAAGCGCTCATTAATTTTTTGGATTGTATTTTTTGTCCTCACACTCTTTTCCTGCGGCGGAGGTGGCAGTAGCGGCGGTGGAGGCGGGGTTGCCCCGGAGGAAAACAAGCCGCCCGTAGCTGATGCTGGAAGTGATCAGGTGGTGATTGCAGGCGCTGAAGTCACGCTGGACGGTTCCGGGTCTAGTGATCCTGATGATGGCATTGCTTCTTATCGCTGGGAACAAGTAGTTAATTCTGGTGGCCCTGTGATAACCTTGGTTGACTCCGATACTGCTACGCCTACATTTACTGCGCCTATAGATCCAGCAATGTTGGAATTTGAGTTAACAGTTAAAGATGGTGATGGGGAAGAGGCTCAAGCCACGTGTGTTGTAGATGTCCTGACACAAGGCCAGGTTGAGGATGTAGTATATGCCGCCTATGCCGGGATTGGCTACATGAGTGCTGATCCCTTAATAGATGATGACGAGGCCCTCTATGATGTGATGTTTGATGACCCGAATTCCCTGATGGGCAGTGTGTTTTGGGATGTTTTTAATAATACTACTGATTTGGGTGAGCTCGGTAAACTCCTTATTGGGCAGCCGGCAAGTCTTCATTATGACCACGAAGTTGATGGTAAGGTGCTGTATAGTGCAGAAATATATATTAAACCGGATGCATATGGTGATTGCTACAGTTTCACAGGAACTTTATCTATAGATTTCAAGACAAATGGCTACCCTCTTAATGGTTGCACATATTTTGGTGATAATGGCGCAGATGACCTTGTTGCCGGAATAACCGGTTATTACGAGGTCATCGACAAAGTTTTGATCCCAGAATTACAGTGGTTTATCTTGAGATCACTTAGGATTGAAGTCAGGGATAGCCTTACAGCCTCTTACCCATCTGAAAATGTGACGGTGACCTATGATCAATGGGAGATCTCGTATGAGGTATATTACGGGGAGGATGACCCGATAGATAAGCGAGCCGAGCTCAACCTGGAGATTCTTCCTGTTGATCCAGGACTCACGTATACGCCTCGTGATTTCAGGGACTACACACTTGGCGGGAGCTTCTCTATCGACGGAAATGAGTATACATTTGATGGCTTCCATTATGTACAGGAGTTAGACACCTCTGAAACCCTTACCTTGGTGTTAATAGATGGCACTCTTAGCATACCTGGTCTCGATGGCTCTGTGACAATCGATACCCCTTATGATGTTATTCGTTCTTCTGATGGGATATGGACATCTGGAGAGATGACGCTATCTGGGGTGGAGTATGACGTTGATGTGGAGTTCGAAAACGGTACAGCCAATTTCTCAGGTGATCTTGGCCCATGGCCTGAGGATAATTGGCAAGATGTTCTTGCACCATATTGATTAGTGCAGATGTAGGTGAATTATGAGCCCTTCAATCAGGCAGGATGAACAACAGGTATCCTGCCTGCTATTTTTTATAGGGATTAACGAAAATTGGAGGTATTTAAAGGGAATGATATGAAGCATTGGAGCATTACTGTCATAATAATAGTAGCGCTATCAATAATTGGCTGCGGAGGCGGCGGTGGAAGTGGGGGAGTCCCTCCTGTGTCTCCGGAGGAGAATCTGGGTCCTGTAGCCGACGCTGGGCCTGATCAGACAGTTGCTCCATATGTTATTGTAACCCTTGATGGTTCTGCGTCATATGATCCTGATGATAGCATAGCCTCCTACCAGTGGATACAGACATCTGGTATTGATGTGACATCGACATTATCTGATCCAACAACAAAGCAGCCAACATTCGTAGCGCCGGACGTAGGGCCAGATGGCGAATCTTTGATTTTTGAGTTAATGGTGGAGGATCAAAAAGGGCTTAAAGCAACAGACAGCGTTAAAGTTGATGTTTTCTTACCACCCAAGGCCGATGCGGGTTCGGATCAAACAGTGGAAGAGGGTGTTGAGGTTACATTGAATGGTTCCAATTCTTCAACTCCAGACGGCGGTAGCCTTTCCTACCAATGGACCAAGATAGATGGTCCTGATGTGATCTTATCTGATCCAACAATAAAGCAGCCAACATTCGTAGTGCTAGATGAAGCAACTTTTGTTTTTAAGTTAACAGTGACCAATAAATATGGTCTGACAAATACGGACACTTGCATTGTAGATGTCGTAAAGCCAGTAGCCCTTAAAGAGCCGGAGCAGGCTGAAGATGTCCTGTATGCCGCCTATGCTGGGATAGGATACATGAGTGCTGTTTCCAGCAAAGATGATGACGAGGCCCTCTATAATGTGATGCTTGATGATTTGAACTCGCTGCCGATGATTTTGGTCCTGGATACTATTTTTGGTGATCCTCTTTGGTTGGTGAAACTCATGAAACTTATTCCTCCTCTAAATCCGGTAACCTTTTCTTATCAATATAAAGACAGTAATAATACAGTACTGTATCATTCAGCGCTGGATATTACCCCGAGCCGCGGACCTAAAGGCTCCGGTCTCTTCGCGTTCACAGGAGTTTTACATGTAGATTTCAACCTGGCAGGCTACCAACATTCATGGGGGGGTGAGTGCACCTACTATGGAGATGATGGCAGCGATGACCTTGTTGTCACTGTAACCGGGTATTACAAGGCCACACTACTTGGGGGCTTGGAAGAGTTTTTCTTTAAATCAGTTGATATTGTTGCAAAGAAAGGCCTTGTAGCGTCTTACCAATTTGGAGATGTAGCCTATGATGGATGGGAGATCTTGTATGATGTGTATTATGGAACTGAAGACCCTGAATACCAGCAAGGGGATCCTTTAACCCCTGTCAACGTGAAGCTTGTTCCTGACATTTTCGGGTTCGTGCAAGATGATGTCGACTTCAGGGACTATACACTTGGTGGAAGCTTCTCTATTGATACTGTCGATAATACGTATGCATTTGGTCATGGCTTCCATTATACCAAGCAGGAATGCGGGGACCCACCCCAGGAGGAGGTCTTTGTTGAGGGCACACTCAGCGTGCCTGGTATGAATGGTTTTGTCACCATCAGTACGCCTGCTGATATTATTCGCACCTCTAATGGCATATGGACATCTGGCAAGATGAGCATAACTTCAGCAAATAGTGTTGGTGTGGAGTTTAAAGACGGTGATGGTATAGCTTATTTTAGCAGCAATGATCTTGGCTCATGGGCTAAGGACGATTGGCAGAACAAGCTTGACCCGATCGGAGGACCCTAAGTTAGTCATGAGTCGAGAGTCAGAAAGGCAAAGGATGAAAGTTCAAAGTTCAATAATATAGAACAATGAAAGGCACAAATGTCAAGACCTTACTCTATGAATCCCTGAGGGGGATGATATGAAGCATTGGGGCATTACTTTTTTAATAATAGTAGCACTATCAATAGTTGGCTGCGGAGGCGGCAGTAGCGGGGGATGGGGCGTTCCTCCTGTAACTCCGGAGGAGAATCAAAGTCCAATAGCGATGGATGATACCTACAGCACGGATAAGGACACCCCCCTTACGGTACCTACTCCAGGCGTACTGGCCAATGACAGCGATCTAGAGGGTGACCCGCTTAGTGCTTTGAAGGTCTCCGGACCTTCGCACGGCATGCTGGCTATCAATACTGATGGCTCTTTTATCTACATCCCTGAGTCTGACTTCAATGGTATCGACAGCTTTACTTATAAGGCAAACGATGGGGAGGCAGACTCCAACATCGCCACAGTGACCATTAGTGTGGGTGCGCTCAATGTAACCCTTAATGAAGATCGAGCACAAGCCGTATTATACACCGCCTATGCCGGGATTGGATACATGAGTACGGATGACCCTGATGATAATGAGGCCTTATATGATGTGATGTTTGATAATCTGAATTCTCTAACAAGTAAATTGTTCTTGGATACCATAGAAAACGACCCCGATAAGGGGCTTAAGCTCTTAGCTTTATTTACAGGGGTGCCTGTTACCTTTACTTATCAAGGGATGACTTTAGAAATATCACTGGGAGGACTTACAGATTCCGGGCTTATCAAGTTTTCCGCCACAGTATCAGCTGATTTTGATCCAGTAGGATATCGATATAAGGACTGCACATACTATGGTCAGAATGGCAGTAATGACTTTGTTGCAGATATATCCGGGTATTATAGTATCACTATAGCTCACGGTCTTGAAACTCTTGTTAAATCAGTAGATATTGTTGCTATGGACACCCTTGTTGCATTGTATCCCTTTGGGAGGGTGACCTACGATGAATGGAGGATTTCTTATAAGGTGTATTATGGTGAGGATGATCCTGAATACCCTCAAGGGGATCATCCAGAAACTCCTGTCAATCTTGATATCTTTCCTTTTGGCGGAGGGGAGTTTCACTTTTATGATTTCAGGAATTATACTCTAGGCGGAAGTTTCTCTATAGACGGGGATACATATACATTCGATAATGGCTTCCACTACAGGCAGGATCAATGGTGTTATAATGAAGGTGGTCGGGTTGTTAGTAAATCACTTGTGATAATAAATGGTACTTTAAGTTTATCCGGGTTTGATGGTTTTGTAGCAATAGGAACACCTGAGGATATTATCAATCCTGTGGATAGCAAGACTATTATCCGCAACGATGATTCCGATGATGATATTCCCGACGGCATCTGGATCTTTGGCAAGATGACTATAACCTCAGCCAATAGTGTTAATGTAGAATTTAATTATGATGAAGTGAATGGAATCAGCTCGGCTGATTTTACTGGAGATCTTGGTTCATGGACTGTTGACGATTGGCAGAACGAGCTCGATCCGATCGAACCGTAAAGATAGTCGAGAGTCGATAGTCGGGAGTCGAGAGTCAGAAAGGCAAAGAATGGAAGTTCAATGCTCAATAACCCAAAACCCAAAACTTAGAACTTGAAACGTAGACCAATTCACCATTGACACAGAGGGATGAACACTAGGGATTAACTACTGTCAGCACTGTAAATCCAATAATATTATCTTTGTCGGCAGTGATAATTGCAATTCCTTCACTAATACCATCTGCAAGGCCGGCATTATTCACTGTCGCCACAGATATATCAGAAGATTCCCAGTCCACTTGATTTGTAAGATCCAGCCTGGTTCCATCAGAGGAAAAGGTATCAGGTCTTGACTTTTGACATAAACACTCAAAAGGTATAAAAATAAGCTGTTAATTCAAAAATGAAATGGGGACAGCCCTTGACACTAGACAAAATGAAAAACTGGCCTAACTATTCATTCCAGCCGACCGTTAAAAGTGGCGGCTGAATTCAAATGTTGGTCATCAATAAAATTGACACCCCTTATCGTTCATGTTATTGTAATACGAAATAATATTGATGGAGGTTGTGACATGCAAACTGTAACTGTATCACCGAAATATCAAGTCGTTATACCAAAAGTAGTCAGGGAGGCATTGCGTCTTCAACCAGGTCAAAAAATGCAGGTTGTAGAATATGGTGGGCGGATCGAACTTATCCTGGAACGAGATATTAAAGAGCTTCGCGGATTCCTCAAAGGCATAAATACTGAATTCGAACGTGAGGGAGATAGATTATGAATATCGTCGATTCTTCCGGTTGGCTTGCATACTTCGCGGACGAGCCGAATGCCAAACATTTCCTGACACCTTTGAGTGACACGGATTCGCTTGTTGTTCCAACGGTAACGATATATGAGGTCTTCAAGGTAGTTCTTCGAGAGTCCAGTGAGAATGAAGCGTTACAAGCAGCCGTTGCTATGCAAAAAGGAAGGGTTGTGGATCTAACAGCTTCTATGGCGATTGCTGCCTCAAAAATAAGTCTGGAGCACAAGATTCCAATGGCTGACAGTATTATTCTCGCAACAGCAAAAGAATTCGAGGCTACCATCTGGACTCAAGATTCAGATTTTAAGAATATAGACGATGTGAAGTATTTCCCCAAAAAATAATTAAGGGGCCAACCTGTCAGTGCACCAGACCAGTGTTTCGCTGCGCTTCACACCGGCCGGTGACTTCATCGTTCGGTGCTAGAAATATTTAATTATAATCGAGAGCGGCGAGGGATGCGGTCAGACTCGAATTAATTTCACAACCTGCTGAAGCTTTTCGGGAAAATGAATTACGAAAATTCCCCTTCAATAAAATATCATATAAGAAAACCAAGGCCATGGCAGAAGAGACAACCAGGATACCGATCTCAGACATCATACTGGATGAAGCAATATACCCGCGAGACCGGATTGATCAAAAACGTGTCGGCATATTTGCCGAAAACATCAGAGATGGTTTTACCTTTGACCCTATTGAAGTAGAACCCGCCCCCGACAAAACCCGGCAGATACCGCCTCCTCGATGGCGCTCACAGATGGAGCGCCTGCAAGGCAACAGGGGTAACAGAGCCGGAAGTCATAATAAAGAACCTGGATGGGTTCGATCCCCTGCTCTATGCGGCCAAAAAGGCCATAGGCCCCCGGCAGCTGACAGAAGAAGAGACAAGAAAAACCGCGAGACAGGCATTTCAGAACAATCCCGGCCTGACCTCTCCAGAGATCGGGAAGGTCAGCGGCCGTTCCCGGCAGGCAGTAGACTCCTACATCGCCGATCTTCGTGCAGCAACCCGGATGGAACTGGGACTCAAGATATTTCGTATGAACCGGCTCGGCATCCCGCAGGACAGGATTGCAAAAAGATTAGGCGCAACTCAGGCATCGATACATAACCATTTATTAAAAATGGCAACACTGCCAAATCTAATAAATACCGATTTATCCAGAGGCTTCACCGTTTCTCAGGTTGCCGAAAAGCACAACTGGACAGAACCGATGGTCTGGTCGCTGGCCCGGGCGCATCCCCTTCGTGCTCCTGAAACAAAACGCCAAAAAGACGACAAGGCTTGCCTTCATCAATGCGGACTGGCAGGATTTTCAGAACAAACCGGCGGCAGAGGAATCCGGCAAAGGGGCAATCCTGATAGATGACTACCTAAAGTATATTAAACAGAATCGGCTGGCAGCATACCCACATCATTCAAGCCCCCATGTCAGCGCAACGCTTTAGCGCCGTAGTTGTATCCGCAATGCAAAAGAAGAGAATACTCGGGGTGACAAGTTTAGGGGAGTATGACATATGCTCTTCCCGGCACGTGATAGTCTTGAAACAGTAATTGGCAAGAGATGCGGCATTGAAAGTCAATATCATACGCCCTCAGCCTCAGGCGCTCTATGATGCGCAACCCGGAACCGCACAAATCTTTTGACAACAAGCTGATGAATTCCGGTCATCGCGCGACTTCATGTTGAAATGAAGGACAAAGCGCTTCACCCATTCGCAGTAGCTTCGCTCCGTGCGAATCGAATAGTGCCGCTGCCGCATCACATCGCGCATATCATCAAGAATGTTACTTGACATAGCTTTCTTCCTACTTTATCGTGGTTTTCATGATCAGAAAGAATCTACTATATTTAATATTGAAAGCAAGCAATTTTGCCTGTTTGTTTATTCAATATCAGGATATCAGGCAAAATTGCCTTATATGTAAATGTTAGCGATAAAATTTTTGGAGGAGAGAAGTATGAAACTTAAAGTATATTTCGAACCGAGCGATGAAGGTGGATATACTGCAATTGTCCCATCATTGCCTGGTTGTATATCAGAAGGAGAAACCAAAGAAGAGGCATTAGAGAACATAAAGGAGGCAATCGAGCTTTATTTAGAACCTGTTGAAGATGATATATTGCCTGTTGGTGCTTATGAGGAATTGGAATTGGCAATATGAGCAAAGTTCCAAGTCTAAATTATGACAAGGTAATCAGGGCATTACAACGTGATGGGTGGGTGATAGTCCGTCAAAGAGGATCCCACATCAGATTGCAAAAACATACAGGAAATGAAGTTCTGAAATTGATAGTCCCAGCCCACAAGCCAATCAAACGATCAACTCTCTCCCATATTTTGAAACAGGCCAGGATGTCTTTGGATGAATTTCAGGCAAGATTATAATTTCGCTACGCTCCATTGCCGCCGGTGAGCTTGGTCGTTGTTGCCGGACGCTTCGCGCCGGCAACAATCGCCGCGTATTGCCATACGCTGGCCGCGAGGCGCTTCGCGCCTCACAACCAGCGAATGCAGCCGTCAGCGCGTGCAGGCAAGCAAGCTTGCCCACCCGCTTGCGGCTGATCCGCGGCGATTATCTGTAATAGATTAGAAAATTAAGAAGGAAATATTCATGAGTTGGTTTAATACGTTCAAAAAGGATAAATTTGCGATAGGAGAACTTAGTAATGTGATTTTTAAAAATTCTCTTGATTGTGCCGAGGCATTGAAAAATTATTTAAATGACTCTACAGAAAAAGAAAGGCAAGAAAAATGGATTTATGTTTTATTTGAGTTTATATACTTTTTCATGCATATGACGAATAGAATTGCCTTTGGTAAGTTAGGCAATGAACGAAGAATTAAACTTCAAAATGAGTTAGCACCATTAATAATTGATCCTACTATAAAATCACTTTTTGGGCATTGGCCCAAAAAATTAAAAGAAGGGATAAAAAGCGCGATTGGAAAGACCATCATTCTGGAGAACGATATTGAGGAGGAACTTGGTATTATTGAGCCAGGCAAGAAGAACAAGCCCTACTTGGCCGTAGCATACGTTCAGGCAGAAGAATTCGTATTGCTGGACTCCCTGCGAGAGAAGGTTTCCTCCATTTATTCGCAGATTTAGAGGAGACGCCCAACAATTTATTGCAGCCGACGCAAAAAGCGCGCGTGGCTGATTTAAGCGTTATGCCCAAGATTATAAAAGATATTTCCAATCTTTACTACATGTGATATTCTATTGAAGAAAGACCAAGCTTTAGGAGGTTGTAGTATGGAAACAAAGCTAAAAATGATTTATTGGAAAGGCGAAAAGTT